>Ga0208138_100334_pt1 | contig 22732 bp, 20 predicted proteins | sample AntRauMetaRauer3_FD_184786 | JGI IMG/M metagenome (GOLD analysis project Ga0208138, IMG submission 184786) | Saline lake microbial communities from Rauer Lake, Antarctica, in enrichment culture - Antartic Rauer Lake 3 Metagenome Rauer3 (SPAdes)... ...
TCACCAGGCTTACCGCATCCGCCTTGAATTCATCGGAAAACCGACGTCGAGTCTTCTTGGTCATGAACACCTCCATGGCCTTCATTATGAGGCTTATCGGGGTGTCCGCTCCAATTGGACCACTTCAAAGTAAGTCTACTGGCCGGAATCACCCTGGATGAACGATCTGACAATGCAGGCCTCGCGGCTGGCCTTGGTGCTCGAGGAGGACCCTGATGCCGCCGCCACGCTCTCCTTGCAGCTGCGTACTCTGGGAATGGAATCCCGCTACTGTCGCCAGGGCCAGCACCTGATCGGCGAGGTCGTGGCGCGCCGCCCGCACCTGGTCATCATGGCCCTCGAGTTCGGCGATCACGATGGCTTTTCCATGCTGCGCCGGCTCGCCGAATGCGGCTATCGCGGCCGGGTGCTGCTGCTCAGTGGGGTCGAGCGCAAGATCGTGCGCATCGCCGAGCGTCTGGGCCAGGCCCTGGGGCTTTCGATGCTGCTCTCGCTGGATAAGCCGATGCGCCTCGCCGAGCTGCGCCAGCGGCTTGAGGGCGACGCCCCGGACGACGAGCCCGATGCCCTCCATCCGTGTCGCCTCGAGGAGCTGGACCGGGCCTTCGCCCGCCAGGAGATCACGCTCCACTATCAGCCCCAGTTCGAGCTCTCCAGTGGTCGCCTGAGCGGCGTCGAGGCGCTGGTGCGCTGGGCCCATCCCGAGGCGGGCCTGCTGATGCCGGGCCGTTTCTTGCCCCTGCTGACCCCGGATCAGAACCGCCACTTGACTCGCCGCGTGCTGCAGCTGGCCCTCGAGGACGCCCACCGCTGGCGCCAGGCCGGGCTTGCCCTGTCGTTATCGGTCAACGTCACCGCCGACGACCTGATGTGCCCGGAGCTGCTGTCGCTGGTCAGCGAGGGGCGCCGCGCCCTGGGCGAGACCCCAGTGGTGCTGGAGATCACCGAGACCGCCGCCATGGAGGACGAGCTGCTCGGCAGCGAGGTCGCGGCCCGGCTGCACCTGAGCGGCCTGGAGGTCTCGGTGGATGACTTCGGGGTGGGCTTCTCGTCGCTGGCGCGGCTGCAGCTGCTGCCGATCAGCGAGCTCAAGGTCGATCGCAGCTTCGTCAGTCGCCTGCTCGAGGATCCCCAGGATGCTGCCATCGTCGAGGCGGTGGCGCTGCTCGGGCGTCGGCTGGGCATCCGGGTGGTGGCCGAGGGGATCGAGGATCTCGCCTGCCTGCCGACTCTGGAGCGTTTCGGCTGCACCCACGTGCAGGGCTTCGGCCTGGGGCGGCCGATGCCCGCCGCACAGATCCTGGCGCTGGCCGACGCTCAGTCGCCGATCCGCGCCAGCAGCGCCGCCAGCGGGGCGTCTCCCGGCAGCACGCCGTAGGCCGGGCCGGCTTCGCCGCCCAGCCGCGAGCGGCAGAAGGTCTCGGCCACTTCCGGCGGGCCGTGGCGCAGCAGCAGCGCCCCTTGCAGACACTGGGCGAGGCGCTGGGCCAGCCAGCGGGCACGCGGCTCGAGCGTGTCCGGCGCCGCGCCAAGCTCTGCCTCCAGGTTCTTCCAGGCGCGGTCCAGCTCGGCCTGTTGGCCGCGCGCCGCGCTCACCTCCTCGCGCACGGCCTCAAGCGAGGCCGGGTGGCGGGCCATCACCCGCAGCAGGTCGAGGCAGATCACGTTCCCCGAGCCCTCCCAGATCGAGTTGACCGGCGCCTCGCGATAGAGCCGGGCGAGCGGCGTCTCCTCCACGTAGCCGATGCCGCCGAGGCACTCCATGGCCTCGGCCATGAAGGCGGGCGTGCGCTTGTTGTGCCAGTACTTGGCCAGGGTCGGCAGCAGCCGGGCAAGGGCGGCCTCCGACGCCTCGCCGCGGGCCGCGCCATCGAAGGCCCGGGCGGCGCGCAGCGAGAGGGCCAGGCCGGCCTCCACCTCCACGGCCATGTCGGCCAGCAGCACCCGCATCAGCGGCTGCTCGGCCAGGGCGCGGCCGAAGGCGTGACGCTCGCGCACGTGCCGCCAGGCCTCCACCAGCGCCTGGCGCATCATGCCCACCGGGGCGGTGGCGGCATCGAGCCGGGTCTGCTGGACCATCTCGAGGATGGTGGCTATGCCGCGCCCGGGCTCGCCGATCGCTTCGGCCCAGGCGCCGCGGTACTCGATCTCCGCCGAGGCATTGGCGCGGTTGCCGCACTTCTCCTTGAGGCGCTGCAGCTCGATGGCGTTGCGCTCGCCCTCTGGGGTGAAGCGCGGCACGAGAAAGCACGAGAGGCCGTCGTCGGTCTGGGCGAGGGTCAGGAAGGCATCGGACATCGGGGCGCTGCAGAACCACTTGTGGCCGGTCAGGCGCCAGCCGTCATTCCTCGAGGTCGAGTGGAGTTCGGCGCGTGTGGAATTGGCGCGCACGTCGCTGCCGCCCTGTTTCTCGGTCATCGCCATGCCGACGGTCAGGCCGCTCTTCTCGGTGGCCGGCAGCGCGCGGGGGTCGTAGTCCCAGGCCAGCAGGCCCGGCGCCCAGCGGGACTCGACGGCGGGCGACTGGCGCAGTGCCGGCATGGCGGCGTGGGTCATTGTGATCGGGCAGCAGAACCCGGGCTCGGCCTGGGTCAGCAGGTAGAGGGCGGCGACGTGCGCCTGATGGCCGCCGCGACCCTCCTCCTGCCAGGCCACGGCGTGGACGCCTCGGTCGATGGCGAGATGCATCAGCGCGTGATAGGCCGGGTGGTAGCTCACCTCGTCGAGCCGCCGGCCGTGGCGGTCGAACAGGCGCAGCTCCGGCGGGTAGCGGTTGGCGGCCTCGCCCAGGGCCTGGACCTCGGCGCTGCCGGCCTCGCGGCCCAGCGGCGCGAGGCTTCTGGCCATCCAGTCCGGCGCCTCGCGGGCCAGCGCCTCGCACAGCGGGGCGTCCTCGGCGAGCAGGTCGCGCGCGCTCGGCGGGGCGGGCTGGTTGGTCACCTCGTGGGTGGCGAGGCGGCTGCGGGCGGTGGCGTCGGACATGGTCGAGCTCCGCGAATGGGGCCTCCCCTGAGCATGGTCGGCGCCCCGTGAGGGGTCAACGCGTGGCGTGACGCTTTCGCCGCGACTGGTTAGGCTGAAGGCAATTTCACTGGAGTCCCCCATGACCGCCCAACCCTCCGAGGCCGACGCGCCGCCCGAGCCGTTCATCGCCGATGAGCAGATCCAACTGGTGGATACCCGCAACCGCCCCTGCGGCAGCGCGCCGCGGGCCGCCATGCGGCGCTTTCGTTTCTGGCACCGGGCCACCTATATCGTGGTGCGCAACGCCCGCGGCGAGCTCTGCGTGCAGCGTCGCACCCTGACCAAGGAGGTCTTTCCGGGCGGCCTGGACCTGGCCGCCGGCGGGGTGGTGGGGGCCGGCGAGGCGGTGCACGTGGCGGCGCGCCGCGAGCTTTCTGAGGAGCTGGGCATTCGCGGCGTGCCGCTGCGCCACGCCCTGGAGTTCGTGCATGCCGAGCGCGGCAACCATATCTTCGGCAGCGTCTTCCTGGTCGATCACGACGGGCCGCTGACCCTGCAGGCCGAGGAGGTGGCCGACGCCTTCTGGCTGTCGCCCGACGAGGCCCTTGCGCTGGAGGGCATCACCCCGGATACCCGCCAGGCGGTCGAGGCGCTGCGGGCCGACGGCGAGCTCGAACTCGAGCGTAAGGCCAGACCATGAACCGACCCGCGCGGCTCGATGAGCTAGGCGCGGCAAGGCTGAAACGCGCGGAACCAGCGGCTGAGGGGCTGGGACTGGCGCGTCAGGAATCGGCGTGGCATCGTAGGAATATTGAGAGCGAGCCTGATCCATGACCATTCATGACCACGAATGCCGCACCCAGAGCGGCCAGCCCTTCAACCTCCGCGCCCTGCGGGGGCAGGTGCTGCTGATCGTCAACGTGGCCAGCCAGTGCGGCTTCACTCCGCAGCTGCGCGACCTCGAGCACCTCTATGTGCGCTATCGTGACCGCGGTTTCACCGTGCTGGCCTTCCCTTGCAACCAGTTCGCTCGCCAGTCGCCGGAATCGGCGCTGGATTTCAGCCGCTTCGCCGAGCATGAGTTCGGGGCCTCCTTCCCGCTGATGGAGAAGGTGCGGGTCAACGGCAGCGGCGCCCATCCGCTGTTTGTCGAGCTCAAGCGCCAGGCGCCGGGCGTGCTGGGCACCGGCATGATCAAGTGGAACTTCACCAAGTTCCTGGTCGGCCGCGATGGCCGGGTGATCCGGCGCTTCTCCCCGCGCGACGGCGAGGCGGAGCTTCTCGAGGCGCTCGAGCGGGCCCTCGACGCGTCCTGATCCACGGGCGCTCGCGCCAGGCTCACCGTCACTCTCATTCGGACCGCAGCCCCCTATCGCTGGGCTCAGGGGGTCTGGCCGCGCTCGACCATCAGCCGCCCGATCAGCTCGTTCCAGCGATGGCGGGTCATCATGGTGGTCAGTCCCGAGAACAGCGCCCAGCTCTTGCGCCGCCAGCCCTTGAGCCGCAGGTTGTGGGATACCAGCTGCTGCATCAGCTGATAGTCGTCGAAGGAGCGCCACTCGCCGGCCACAGACAGCTGGTGGCGGGCCATCACCGGGGCGAGCTCCAGGCGAAAGATCCACTCCAGGTCGCGCAGGCTAAGCTCGTGGCGCTCGATCTCGGCGATCATGCGCGCGTAGTCGGTCTCGCGGGGCTCGCGCTCCAGCCACAGCGGGGCCAGCGCGAGCCATAGCTCGCCGCGCTCATCGACCAGGGTCTGCGCATCCATCCACTCTCTCCTGCCAGGTTTGCCGCTCGGGCGTCGCCGGCAATCCTGCACCAGCCGGGCAGTAGCCTCAAGGGCGGACAGCCGGCGCCCTTGCCGCTAGAATGTGGCCCACTCCGGCACGGCTCATGCGTTCGTGTCACTCATTCGAGTCCGGCGGCCGTGTCAGGCCGTCGAGTCCGTCAGCAAAAACGAGGTCTGTCGTGATCATCAAGCCCAAGGTTCGCGGTTTCATCTGCACCACCACTCATCCCGTCGGCTGCCAGCAGAACGTGCTCGAGCAGATCGAGGCGACCCGCGCGAGGGGCCTGGACAAGGCCAAGGGCCCGAAGAAGGTGCTGGTGATCGGTGCCTCCAGCGGCTACGGCCTGGCGGCGCGCGTCACCGCGGCCTTCGGCTACGGTGCCGACACCCTGGGCGTGTTCTTCGAGAAGCCGGGCACCGAGAAGAAGCCCGGTACCGCCGGCTGGTACAACAGTGCGGCCTTCGACACGTTCGCCAAGCAGGAAGGGCTCTACAGCAAGTCGATCAACGGCGACGCCTTCTCTCATGAAGCGCGCGAGAAGGCCATCGAGCTGATCCAGCAGGACATGGGCCAGGTGGACCTGGTGGTCTACTCGCTGGCCTCGCCGGTGCGCAAGCTGCCCGACTCGGGCGAGCTCAAGCGCTCCAGCCTCAAGCCGATCGGCGAGACCTACCGCGCCACCGCCATCGACACCAACAAGGACGCCATCATCGAGGCCGAGGTCGAGCCCGCCACCGAGCAGGAGATCGAGGACACCAGGGCGGTGATGGGCGGTGAGGACTGGGAACTGTGGATCGATGCCCTGGACCGCGCCGGCGTGCTGGCCCCGGGCGCGCGCAGTGTCGCCTTCAGCTACATCGGCACCGAGATCACCTGGCCGATCTACTGGCACGGGGCCCTTGGCAAGGCCAAGGAAGACCTGGACCGCGCCGCCAGCGAGATCGGCCAGCGCCTCGCGGCCACTGGTGGAAGCGCCAATGTGGCGGTGCTCAAGTCGGTGGTCACCCAGGCCAGCGCCGCCATCCCGGTCATGCCGCTCTACATCGCCATGGTCTACCGGGTGATGAAGGAGAAGGGCCTGCACGAGGGCACCATCGACCAGCTCAACCGCCTGTTCGACGAGCGGCTTTATGGCGGCAGCGCCGAGACCGACGAGACCGGCCGCCTGCGCCTGGACGACTGGGAGCTGCGTGACGACGTCCAGCAGGCCTGCCAGGACCTGTGGCCCCAGGTGACCACCGAGAACCTCTTCGAGATCACCGACTACGCCGGCTACAAGCACGACTTCCTCAAGCTGTTCGGCTTCGAGCGCGACGATGTCGACTACGACGCCGAGGTGAACCCGGTGGCCGACTTCGATGTCGTGAGTCTGTAGGACTCGCGTTTGCGGCAGGTGTGCATGGCGCGGGATCGGTTCTTAAACGAAGGAGTCGTGCCATGGATACCCGCGACAGCAAGACGCCGGAAGAGGAACTGCAGCATCTCAAGGAAGTGAGCCAGCCCGAGGACTTCGACCAGCCGGAGCCGGACGCGGAGCAGCCCGAGGCCAGGCAGGCCGCCGGCGGAATGTCGTGGCTGCTGCTCGTGTTGATCGTGGCGGTGGCCGCCGTGGTGATCGGCCTGCTGGTGTTCGGCCTCGGCAGCTGACCGTTCGCCATTCCTTACGCGACGACGCCGGGCCCCGTGCCCGGCGTCGTCGCGTCTGGACGGCTGTCGGGAGCGCCGCCATTGGATAGAATGTGACCTTTCACCCGCAACGAGAGCGCCCCATGCCCGAGTCTTCGATGGCATCACCGAGCATGTCGATTTCACGGCATGTCGGCGTCGTGGTGCTGCCCGGCTTCTCCCTGCTGGCCGAGGCCTGCGCCACCGAGCCGCTGTTCGTGGCCAATCGGCTGGAAGGGCGTCCGCTCTATCGGCTCACTACCTTCGCGACCGCGTCGGGCCCGGTGGCGAGCGCCTCCCAGCAGGCGCTGATGCCCCAGGCCGGCATCGGCGAGGTGGATGAGCCGCTGGACCTGCTGCTGGTGTGCGCCCCCGGTCCGCTTTCCGGTCGCGTCCCCGAGGCGCTGGTCGACTGGCTGCGCCGGCTCGCCGGTGCCGGAGTGCTGTTGGGCGGTATCGGCGGCGGCACCGAGGTGCTGGCCCGGGCCGGGGTGCTCGACGGCTACCGGGCCACGCTGCCCTGGCAGCGCTTCGACGCCGTGGCCGACGACTTCCCCCAGGTGCGCCTCTCGCGCCAGCTCTTCGAGATCGACCGCGACCGCCTGACCTGCGGCGGCGGCACCGCCGCCATGGACATGATGATGACCCTGGTCGGCAGCCAGCACGGCCCCCGGCTCGCCGAGCGCATCTCCGAGCACTTCGTGCTGGAGCGCATCCGCATGGGCGACGAGCCCCAGCAGATGCCGCTGCGCTCGCGGCTCGGCCATGCCCCCGAGAGCCTCTCCGAGGCGGTGGCGCTGATGGAGGCCAACATCGAGGAGCCGCTGACCACCCACGAGCTGGCCGAGCACCTGGGCATCTCGCGGCGCCAGCTCGAGCGCCTCTTCAAGAAGTACCTGCAGGCCGTGCCCAGCCGCTACTATCTGGACCTGCGCCTGCAGCGGGCGCGTCGCCTGCTGCGCGAGAGCGACCATCCCGCCGGCGAGATCGCCCTGTTGACCGGCTTCTCCTCGGCGGCCCACTTCTCCACCGCCTACCGCAACCACTTCGGCATCACGCCCCGCGAGGAACGCCTGGCCTGATCCTTTCATGCCATGGAGGCACCATGAGCGCGCTGCGCCCCCACCTCTTCCTGCTGCTGGTGGTGATGATCTTTTCCGGCAACATCCTGGTCGGCAAGGCGCTTGAGGACCTGCCGCCCTTCACCATCTCGCTGGGTCGGGTGGCCATTGCGCTGCTCGTCGTGCTGCCGCTGGGCTGGCACCAGGCGCGCCGGGACTGGCCGCTGTTTCGTCGCCACTGGCGGCCGCTGCTGGGCCTCGCCCTCACCGGGGTGACCTTCTTCAATGCGCTGATCTACGCGGCGCTGAAGTTCACCTCGCCGACCAACGTCGCCATCCTCGAGAGCCTGATCCCGGTGGCCACCCTGCTCGCCAGCGTGATGCTGCTGGGCGAGCGCTTCCGCCCCCTGCAGTGGCTCGGCGTGGGCGTCTCCCTGGCCGGCGCCGTGTTGGTGATCAGCACGGGGGAGGCCGCCGCGCTCGCGCCCGCCGGGATCAATCCGGGGGATCTGATCATGGGGCTCGCGGTGCTGGTCTGGGTGGGCTATTCGCTGCTGATCAAGCAGCACATGGCGCGCTTTCCGCGCTATGGCGGGCTGCTGGTGATGCTGGCCATCGCCAACCTGACGCTTTTGCCCATCGCCCTCTGGGAGGGCGCCTGGCAGGTGGTGCCGCGCCTCACCGCCGCCGAGTGGGCCGGGCTTGGCTATCTCGGCATCTTCCCCTCGGTGGTGGCGCTGCTGCTCTACAGCAGCGCGCTGGGCGATCTCGGGCCGACCCGCGCCGCGATCTACCTGAACCTGCTGCCGGTGTTCACCATGCTGGGGGCCTGGTGGTGGCTGGGCGATACCATCCTCGCGGTGCAGGTGATCGGCAGCCTGGTGGTGATCGGCGGCGTCTGGTGCACCCTGGCGCCGCAGCGGCGGGCGTACGGGTCCGGCCGCTCGGCCTGATCAGGCGGGACGGGCCAGCAGGGCGCGAAACAGCGTGCCCATCATCACCGGGGTGTCCTGCTCGATGACGAAGTTCGCCTCGCAAAGCAGCGGCCGGGCCTGGCGGGTGATGTCGGTGGCGATGGCCGAGGTGAGGGCGTTGAGCCCGCGGCGGGGCAGGCTCGCCGGGCGCGCGTCGGCCTGAAACTTGTCCATCACGCAGAGCTGGCCGTCGCCCTTCAGCACCCGGTGGGCCTCGGTCAGCCCCCGCGCCGGGTCGGGCATCACCGCCAGTATCAGGTGCATCACCACCACATCGAAGTGATCGTCGGGATAGTCGAGCCGCTCGGCGTCCATCACCTCGGCCTGGACGTCGCGACCGAGGCCCTCGGCGCGGCGTGCGAGGCGCCGCACCATGGCCGGCGACAGGTCGGTGGCGTGGAGCTCGATGTCGCGGGGCAGCCAGGGCAGGTCGAGCCCGGTGCCGGCCCCGACCAGCAGCACCCGCATGCCGGGGCGCCAGTCCACCTGCTCCACGGCCCGGTGGCGCGCCTCGCGGAAGGCGCGCTCGGCCACCAGGTCGTAGACCGGCGCGTAGAGTCCATAGCGGACCCGGTTCCAGGCCGTGGTGTTGAACATGTCGGGCTCCTGAATATGGTGGCGTTTGGCCGGGGGCGCTTGAATAGCCGCTGTTTGATGACGATTCGCCGGCCGATTCTCTCCAGCCTACTTCAGCCCAGCCTACCCCATCCGGCGTCGAGGGTGGGGCATCACGGCCGCTGCCTTTTACACAACTCGCCGTCCCATTGCTGAAAGCTTCCCGACCCGGCTCTCCCTATACTCAAGTGATAGAAAATATCGTCATTCCGAGAATGGAGAGCCACATGAGCCAGACCCCGACCCGCGCCGATTTCGACCAATACATGGTGCCCAACTACGCCCCCCAGAAGGCGATTCCGGTGCGCGGCGAGGGGAGCCGCCTGTGGGACCAGGAAGGCAAGGAGTACATCGACTTCGCCGGCGGCATCGCCGTCAACGCCCTCGGCCACTGCCACCCGGTGCTGGTCGATGCCCTCACCGAGCAAGCCAACAAGCTCTGGCACCTGGCCAACGTCTACACCAACGAGCCGGCCCTGAAGCTCGCCCAGGCCCTGGTCGAGCGCACCTTCGCCGACAAGGTGTTCCTGTGCTCCTCCGGCGGCGAGGCCAACGAGGCGGCGCTGAAGCTGGCGCGCCGCTGGGCCTATAACGAGCATGGTGAGCACAAGGACAAGATCATCTCCTTCCGCCAGTCGTTCCACGGCCGCACCTTCTTCACCGTCAGCGTCGGCGGCCAGCCCAAGTACTCCCAGGGCTTCGGGCCGATCCCGGGGGGCATCCTGCACGCCGAGTTCAACGACCTCGAGGCGGTGCGCGAGCTGATGGGCGACGACACCTGCGCGGTGATGGTCGAGCCGATGCAGGGCGAGGGCGGTATCCTGCCGGCCACCCAGGAATTTCTCGAGGGGCTGCGCGGGCTGTGCGACGAGCACCAGGCGCTGCTGATCTTCGACGAGGTGCAGACCGGCGTCGGCCGCAGCGGATCGCTCTACGCCTACATGGAATACGGGGTGACCCCGGATGTGCTGACCAGCGCCAAGTCGCTGGGCGGCGGTTTCCCGGTGGGCGCCATGCTGACCACCGACGCCATCGCCCCGGCCATGGCCATCGGCACCCACGGCTCCACCTACGGCGGCAACGCCCTGGCCTCCGCCGTGGCGCTGGCCGCCGTGGAGTACATCGACACCCCCGAGGTGCTCGAGGGCGTCAAGCACCGCCATGACCTGTTCCGCGAGCACCTCGAGGCGATCAACCGCCAGTACGGCGTGTTCAAGGAGATCCGCGGCATGGGCATGCTGATGGGCGCCCAGATGTCCGACGAGTACGAGGGGCGCGCCAAGGAGATCCTGCCGCTGGCCATCGACGAGGGCCTGATGGCGCTGATCGCCGGGCCCAACGTGCTGCGCATGGCGCCGTCGCTGGTGATTCCCGAGGAGGACATCCGCGAGGGCATGGCGCGCCTCGAGCGGGCGATCGCGCGGCTGGTGGCGGGGCAGTGAGCCGCGGCTCCCCCCTGTGCGACGACTCATCCCCCACCGGAGATCCTGCCATGCTGGTCATTCGTCCCGTTCGCCCGGCGGACCTGCCGTCCCTGGAGCGGCTGGCCGGCAGCGCCACGCCGCGCCTGACCAACCTGCCGGCCCATCGTGACCGCCTCGAGGAGCGCATCGCGCGCTCCCAGCGCGCCTTCGCCGGCGATATCGACGCGCCCGGTGATGAGCACTACATCTTCGTTCTCGAGGACCTGGAGCGCGGTGAGGTGGCCGGGACCGCCACCATCCGCGCCCAGGCCGGCGTCCGCGAGGCCTACTACACCTATCGCCAGGAGACGTTGATCCACGCCTCCCAGCAGCTCGACGTGCGTCGTGAGGTGCCGACCCTGGCGCTCTCCCACGAGGTCTCCGACGCGACCCTGCTCTGCGCGCTGTCGTTGGATGCCCGCTATAAGGGCACCAGCGCCGAGAGCCTGCTGCGCCGCGCGCGGCTGATGTTCATCAGCCAGTATCCCGAGCGCTTCGCCGACCTGCTCGCCATGGCCTTCCCGGGCTATCTGGACGGGCAGGGCGAGTCGCCGTTCTGGAACAGCGTGGGCCGCCACTTCTTCGTGCGCGACTACCAGGAGATCAACTACTTCGCCGGGGTGCGCTCGAAGAGCTTCGTCGCCGAGGTGATGCCGCAGTTCCCGCTCTACCTGGCGCTGCTCACGCCCCAGGCCCGCGCCGCCATCGGCCGCGAGCATCCCGACCACGAGTCGGCGATGAACGAGATGCTGGCCGAGGGCTTCCTGCGCAGCCGCCATGTGGACATCTTCGATGCCGGCCCGGTGATCAAGGGCGAACGCGAGCGCCTGGCGAGCTTCCGCCGCGCCGCCTGGCACCCGGTGCGCATCCGCCCGGCCCATGCCCTGCCCGATGCCGAGCCGGCCATGATCGCCAACCAGCGGCTGGCGGACTTCCGCTGCGTGGTGGCGCGCTATGCGCTGTCGCCCACCGGGCAGCTGATGCTCTCGCCCGAGCACGCTGAGCTTCTGGGCGTGGAAGAGGGCCGCGCCGTGCTGGCAGCCCCCCTGGCGCTGCCGGGCGCCGACGCCGACGAACCGGGCTACGACGAGGGAGAGCTGTAATGCGCATGAGACCGATCGTCGAGACCGATATCGACGAACTCCAGGCCCTGGCCCGGGAGACCGGCGTGGGCTTCACCTCGCTGCCCGACAACCGCGAGTTCCTGGCCGCCCGGATCGCCTCGACGGTGAGTGCCTTCGAGGAGCGCACCCCGGTGGATCAGCGGCTCTACTTCTTCGTGCTGGAGGACGAGGAGACCGGCCGGCTGGCCGGGTGCTGCGCCATCGAGGGCCAGGTGGGGCGCGAGACGCCGTTCTACCACTATCGCCTGGGCACCCTGGCGCACTCCTCGGTGCAGCTCGACCTGCACCGCACCATCGATACCCTCTTCCTGAGCTCCGACCACACCGGCGACGCCGAGGTGGCCTCGCTGTTCCTGCGGCCCGAGTACCGCGGCGGCGATCACCGCCATCAGCGCAACGGCGCGCTGCTGTCGATGATGCGCTGGCTTTTCATGGCCGAGTTCCGCGACCGCTTCCCCGAGAAGGTGCTGGCCGAGATGCGCGGCGTCTTCGACGAGCGCGGCCGCAGCCCCTTCTGGGAGTGCCTGGGCAGCCACTTCTTCCCGCTGGACTTCGACGAGGCGGACAAGCTCACGGGGCTTGGCCAGAAGAGCTTCATCGGCGAGCTGATGCCCAAGTTCCCGATCTACACCCCGTTCCTCAGTGAGGCGGCGCGCGCCTGCATCGGCGAGGTCCACGAACACACCCGCCCGGCGCTGGCCATGCTCAAGAAGCAGGGGCTGCGCTGGGAGGGCTACATCGACATCTTCGACGGCGGCCCCACCGTCGAGGCCTACATCGACGACGTGCGCGGCGTGCGGCTGTCGCGGCGCTGCCGGGTGGAAGTGAAGGCCGGCGCCCTCGAGGCGTCGCCTCGCCCGCGCTGGCTGGCGGCCACCACCGGCATGGCCGGCTTCCGCGCTGCCTGGCTGGGCCGGGGGCCGGACGAGCATGGCGTGGTGACCCTCGACGAGGGCGAGGCGCGTCGGCTGGAGGTCGCCTCCGGCGACACCCTGCGCATACTGGATACCGAGGAGGAGGCGTGATGAAGGCAACACAACAACTGCTGATCGGCGGCACCTGGCAGGCCGGACAAGGCGAGGCCTTCACCAAGCGCGATCCGGTGGGAGGCGAGCGCCTCTGGGAGGGCCAGGCGGCCGACGAGGCTCAGGTCGACGCCGCCGTGACGGCCGCCCGCGCGGCCTTCCCGGCCTGGGCGCGCACCCCCTTCGCCGAGCGCCAGGCGCTGGTGGAGCGCTTCCGCGAGGTGCTCGAGCAGCACCGCGAGGACCTGGCCGCGACCATCGCCCACGAGACCGGTAAGCCCCTCTGGGAGGCGCGCACCGAGATCGGCGCGATGATCGGCAAGGTAGCGATCTCCCTGCGCGCCTACCAGGAGCGCACCGGCGAGCGCAGCCGCGACCTGGGCGACGCCACCGCCGTGCTGCGCCATCGCCCCCACGGCGTGATGGCGGTATTCGGCCCCTACAACTTCCCCGGGCACCTGCCCAACGGCCACATGATCCCGGCGCTGCTGGCCGGCAACAGCGTGGTCTTCAAGCCCAGCGAGCAGACGCCGCTGACCGCCGACCTCACTCTGCAGTGCTGGCAGGAGGCGGGGCTGCCCGACGGGGTGATCAACCTCGTCCAGGGCGCCGCCGCGACTGGCCAGGCGCTCTCCGCGCATCCCGGCATCGACGGCCTGCTGTTCACCGGCAGCGCCCGGGTGGGCGGCATCCTGCATCGTCAGTTCGCCGACCAGTTCGACAAGATCCTGGCCCTGGAGCTCGGCGGCAACAACCCGCTGGTGGTCAAGGACGTGCCCGACCAGGAAGCCGCCGTGCTGACCATCCTGCAGTCGGCCTTCCTCTCCGGCGGCCAGCGCTGCACCTGTGCCCGGCGGCTGATCGTGCCCGAGGGCCAGGTGGGCGATCACCTGCTGGACGCGCTCAGTGACGCCATCTCGCGGCTGCGGGTGGCCGGCCAGTTCAGCGAGCCCGCGCCCTTCTACGCGGGCCTGGCGAACGTGGCGGCGGCCGAGGGCCTGCTCAAGGCTCAGGACGAGCTGGAGGCCCGCGGCGGCACGGTACTCGCGCGCATGGAGCGCCTGGAAGCCGGCACCAGCCTGCTCAGCCCCGCGCTGATCGACGTCACCGGCCTCGAGGTGCCCGACGAGGAGCACTTCGGCCCGCTGCTCAAGGTCTATCGCTACCGCAGCTGGGACGACGCCATGCGCCTGGCCAACGACACCCGCTACGGCCTCTCGGCCGGGCTGATCGGCGGCGAGCGCGGCGACTGGGACGACTTCCTGCTGCGTATCCGCGCCGGCATCGTCAACTGGAACCGCCAGACCACCGGCGCCTCCGGCGACGCGCCCTTCGGCGGCGTGGGCGAAAGCGGCAACCACCGCCCCAGCGCCTATTACGCGGCCGACTACTGTGCCTATCCCGTGGCCTCCATGGAGAGCGAGGCGCTGGCCCTGCCCGAGACGCTGCCGCCGGGGGTGACGCTATGAGCGATGGAATGAACGATATCGGGGAGCAGCCGAGCGTAGACGCGCGCGAGGTCAATTTCGATGGCCTGGTCGGCCCGACCCACAACTACTCCGGCCTGGCGCTGGGCAACCTGGCCTCCATGACCCATCAGGGCCTGGTGGCCAACCCGAAGGAGGCCGCCCTGCAGGGCCTCGGGAAGATGAAGTCGCTGATGGAGGCGGGTTATGCCCAGGGCGTGCTGCCGCCCCAGCAGCGTCCCGATCTGGGCGCGCTCCGGCGGCTGGGCTTTCACGGCAGCGATGCCCAGGTGCTGGCCCGGGCGGCCGGCGAGGCGCCTCAGCTGCTGCGGGCGGTCTGCTCGGCCTCGAGCATGTGGACCGCTAACGCGGCGACCGTGACGCCCTCGGCCGATGCCCCGGATGGCCGGGTGCACTTCACGCCGGCCAACCTGCAGTCGAGCTTTCACCGCTACCTGGAGCCGGACACCACCGGTCGGGTGTTGGCCTCGATCTTCCGCGATCAGGGCCACTTCGCCCATCACCCGGCGCTGCCGGGCACGCCGGCCTTCTCCGACGAGGGGGCGGCCAACCACACCCGGCTCGCCGCCGAGTACGGCGAGCCGGGTGTGCACCTGTTCGTCTACGGCCGGGCGGCCTTCGGCTGGGGCGCGGGGGAGGGCGTGGCGCCGCGTCGCTACCCGGCGCGCCAGACCCTGGAGGCGAGCCAGGCGATCGCCCGCCAGCACGGCCTCACGGAGTCCCAGGTGGTGTTCGCCCAGCAGCATCCCGAGGCGATCGATGCCGGCGTCTTCCACAACGACGTGATCGCGGTGGGCAATGGCCCGGTGCTGCTCTATCACGAGCGAGCCTTCCTCGACGAGCAGGGCACCCTGGACGAGCTGCGCGCGAAGATGGCGACGCCGTTGATCCCGGTGCGGGTGCCGGAGGAGGCGGTGAGCCTCGAGGACGCAGTGGCCTCCTACCTGTTCAACTCGCAGCTGCTCTCCAACCCCGACGGCACCATGACGCTGGTGGTGCCCGGCGAATGCCAGGAGCGCGAGAGCGTCTGGCGGGCTATTCAGGATCACCTGCTGGCCGGCCACAACCCCATCGGCGAGGTGGTGGTCAAGGACGTCAAGCAGAGCATGCGCAACGGCGGCGGGCCCGCCTGCCTGCGCCTGCGGGTGGTGCTCTCGGCGGCCGAGCGGGCCGCGCTCGCAGGCAGGGTGCTGCTGGACGATGGCCTGCACGGCGATCTCACCGCCTGGGTCGAGCGTCACTACCGTGATCGCCTGGCCCCGGAGGATCTGGCCGACCCGCAGCTCGCCGCCGAGACCCTCACCGCACTGGACGAGCTGACGCGGCTGCTCTCCCTCGGCGCCGTCTACCCCTTCCAGCGCGGCTGAGCTCGAAGACGGCAGTCGTTGGCAGGGCCCGCCCCGGGACGAGGCGGGCCCTGTGCTGTAGGATCCGTTGCCACATGAGGGAGGCGGATCCGCAGGGGGCTTCATGACCAGTGACGGCATGACCAGCGATATGACCAGCCACGGTATGACCGGCCACGACATCGTCGGGGACGCTGAGGCGCGGCATGACACCCGGCAGGCGTCGTCGCCCCTGGCGGCCTACCGGCAGTCGATAGCGCGTGGCGGCTTCGTCGACGACGCGGCCCAGGACCAGGCGATAGAGCATCTCGAGGCCTGCTTCCACGCCTTGCACGAAGTCGCGTACGAGGCGCCCGGGGTCTATCTCTGGGGCCCGGTCGGGCGCGGCAAGACCTGGCTGATGGATCTCTTCCAGCGCCACCTCGACGTTCCCTCGCGACGCCTGCACTTCCATCACTTCATGCGCTGGGTGCATCACCGTCTGTTCCAGCTCTCCGGCACCGCCGACCCGCTGACGGCGTTGGCGCGGGAGCTGGCCGACGAGATCCGGGTGCTGTGCCTCGATGAGCTGTTCGTCAACGATATCGCCGACGCGATGATCCTCGGCGGGCTGTTCGGGGCGATGTTCGACCAGGAGCTGGTGCTGGTCTGCACCTCGAACCAGGCCCCGAACCAGCTCTATGCCGAGGGCTTCAACCGCGAGCGCTTCCTCCCCGCCATCGCCGCCATCGAGCGGCACACCCAGGTGGTCGAGCTCGACGGCGGCCAGGACCATCGCCTTCACCCCGGCCGGGCCCATCCCCGCTACTGGATCTCACGGCCCGGGCATCCGAGCGCCCTGCATGGGATATTCGACCGGCTGCGCCAGGAACAGCCGGTAAGCAACGCCCCCATCGAGCTGGGGCATCGCGAAATTGCCGTGATCAGGCGCAGTGAGCGGGTGCTCTGGTGTCGCTATGGCGATCTGTGCGAGGCGCCGCTGGCGGCACTGGACTTCATCGCCCTCGGCGATCGTTTCGATCACGTGCTGCTGAGCGACGTCCCTCGGCTGAGCCGTTTCGAGCCGGCGAGCAGCATCGCCCGGGGCACCGAGGACGGCGTGGCGCGGGTCGCTGCCGGCGATCGCGACTTCCCCGCACTGTCTCGCCACGATGACGGCGTGCGCCGCTTCATCGCCCTGGTCGACGAGTGCTATGACCGGCGCATCCCGCTCTATCTGGAGGCCGAGGTGGCGATGGACGAGCTCTATCCCCACGGCTATCTCGCCTTCCCTTTCCGGCGGGTGCTCAGTCGCCTGCGCGAGATGCAGCTGGCGCGCTTCGGCCGCGACCTGCCGTGAGCGGCCCGCGGGCGCCATCCCGCCCGCGATGAGGCCAAACCGCGCCGCGATGCGCTATGCTGCCGGCCAGCGTACAGGGGAGAAACGATGTGACGGGGCTGGTCTATTGGCTGGATATGGCGGGGGTGATCGTCTTCGCCCTCTCGGGGGTGGTGCTGGCGTGCCGCTCGCGGATGGATCCGTTCGGCATGCTGGTGCTGGCGGCGGTGACCGGGATCGGCGGCGGTACCCTGCGTGATCTGGTGCTGGGCGTGCGGCCGGTGTTCTGGGTGACCGATCCGACCTACCTCTGGGTGATCCTCGCCACCGTGGGGCTCTCCATCCTCGGTTTCCACTACATCCATCGCCTCTCGCGTGGCTTCCTGCCGGTGGCCGATGCCTTCGGCCTGGCGCTGTTCACGGTGATCGGCGCCCATAAGGCCCTGATGCTCGAGGCGCCCGGCGTGGTGGCGGTGCTGATGGGGATGCTGACCGGCGTGGCCGGCGGCATGACGCGCGACGTGCTGGCGCGCCGGGTGCCCATGGTGCTGCGCAGCGAGATATATGCCACCGCCTCCATCGCCGGCGGCGTGGCCTTCGTCGGCATGGAGGCCCTTTCCGCTCCGCTGGGACTCTCTATCGCCACCGGGCTCGGAGTCACCCTGGCGCTACGGCTCTCGGCCATCTACTGGGGCCTCGCCCTGCCGGTGTTCGCCTGGGTGATGGTGCAGCCGTCCCAGGATCGCGAGGCCCTCGAGGAAGACGGTCACGACGAGGAAGATCGAGATCCGGAGGCGGAGAAGCCGCAGAGGCGCGCCAAGGCGCGGGTAAGGATGATTCCCCCCGGGCGCGCCCGGGGGGGAGGCAAGTCGAGATGAGCCTGGCGCTGCTTGGTAAGCGCAAGTGGGCAGGAGCGCGCGCGGGCCTGTCGCCCGTGAGGCTCACGGCCTGGCTGCTGATGGCGCTGCTGACGCTGAGTGGATGCGCGCTGCCGGCGCGTGACACGACGCTCGCCGACGAAGACGTCGCGCGGTCGATCCAGGCGCGCTACGAGCAGGCCCTGCCCGATCTGCCGCGAAACAAGCAGCGTCACTATGCCCAGCGGCTCTATCGCGTAACCGGCGATGATCGCTACCTGCCCCTCAATCGCGCCTACGGGCATCGCCTGGTGAGCGCACTGAGCGAGGAGATCGACGCTCTGGCCGATCCTGGCCATGCGGCTCGGCGCGCCCGGGAGGCGGTGGCGGCCTATCCGGTCAGCAGCGAGAAGCAGCGTCGCCGCAAGCGGATGCTCGCCGAGTGGGGGGAGATCGCCTACGCGAAGGGGCTGGCTTTCAAGCTGACCCAGGCCCGCTATTATGGCCTCTTGAACGACGTCGCGCTTCCCGGCCACCGGCGGGCGCTGGACTACCTGGCGAGCGTCGATTTCCGCGCGTTCCTGCTCGATCCCGAGGTGATGGCGGTCTATGCCGCCCAGGTCGCCAACCTGGTGTACTACCTCGAGGACCTGGGTGTTGCCGATCTGCGAGAGGAGGTCGTCTCGGCCTTCCGCCACCAGTATCCCCCGGCACGCGATGCGAGGCTCTCGACGGCCGAATACCGCAACAAGATCTATGGCATGACGCACTTCGTGATCGCCGCCAGCGACTACTATCAGCAGCCCGTGGCCGCCGAGGATTTCCGCTGGGTGCTGGACGAATTCGCCGCCGGACTGGATCGCATCCTCCTCGATACCAAGGAGGACATCTACACGGAGGTGGGTATCAGCTTCCTGCTGGCCGGGGAGGAAGAGCATCCGGCCGTCGGGCGTCTGCGCGATGCCCTCCTCGACGCCTATGATCCCGTGGCGCGGATGGTGCCGTCAGAGCAGGGTGGCACCGACCTGGCCAGCGGCGAGCACCGCAATGTGCTGGCCATCATGCTGCTGGACTGGCCGGACCGGCTCTATCCGGGGCCGGCGCTCGCTCCGCTTCAGGAGCAGTGAACGCTGGCTTCCTGCATCGGTAGTTCTTCCATCTGAGATTCCAACTCGTTCTGTATATGCCGGTAGAGTGGTAACAGTTCCGCATGGATCTCTTTTTCGGCCTGGTGCTGGTCGATATAGAATGCACTTCTCTTTCCATGAAAATTGATGCTGTCGCCAACTTTGGTGAAATTAAAGCCCGACATGGAAAGTAAGCGGGGAAGTCTCGGCTCCATCATGGCAAAGACGTGTCGTCGATGCGTGATGCCAACAAGCGCATAGGTGGCAAGGAATAGGCCAATCACGATCACGGGGAAAGTTTGCTTTTCATCCTGCGTGAACTCCTCAAGGCTTGATTGAGTGCTGGCATCAATTTCACCCCTGATGGTCTTTCTTCGGAAGGAAAGAGGTATTGCAAGTCTCGAGACTTCGCAAATCTCGTCTTTTTTTAATGTTGCCGGGTGGTAAGTGGCATGAGTAAGACTCTGGTCGGCATAGCTCTGTAAAGGCAGCCTTGTCTTACGGCAGTCATTGTTGGGAGACGGGAGAACAAGGCGCATGCATCCAGCCGCTTTTCCGCTGCGCCTATGTTCGATAAAACAGTGAAGCGATCGTTCGTCGTGCTCATCGTATTCTAGCTTCTCGCGAGCATTAGATGGCTCCTCGTAGCCGAGTTCATCGCAGTAGATGTCGTATCTTAAGCGATATATTTTCTTTTTCTCTTCTTTGTTCTTAGCGAGAACGAAGCGAAATCCGCTCCTGAAGCGTTCCAGTAGTTGAGTAGATGACTCTGCGTTCCCATCAGATGAGAAAGATCTCATTCTCTTTTCCTTGAGTTTGAAGGGAGGGAAAGCTCCTGGTCCGCAAGAATGCCGTGAAGCGAGAAGCCGAATGCTTGGTGCAGAGGAGCTGGTTTCCCTAGATGAAACCCCTGGCCGTAGGTAATGCCATAGGACTTCAGTATCGGCAGCAGGGCTTCCTGGTCGACGAACTCGGCAATCGCCTGCTTGCCGAATCCGGCGGCGATATCCGCGATGGCCTGAACGATCACTCGGCTCTCCGGGCTGATCAACAGGCTGCGAATGAAGGAGCCGTCGATCTTGATGTAATCCACCGGCAGCTGTCCGAGATAATGGAAGCTGCTGAACCCTACCCCGAAGTCGTCCAGGGCGGTTCGGCATCCGAGGTCGCGAAGTGCCTGCAGCACGCCGCGCGCCGTGGAGAAGTCGGTCACGGCAGCGGTTTCGGTGACCTCGAGGATGAGGTGGTGGGGGTCGGCCCCACTGGCGGCCAGCTCGTCGGCGAGGTACTGCTTCAGGCCTTCATCATGCAGGGACTGGCCGGACAGGTTGACCGCCAGGCAGATGCCACGATCCTGGACCTGGCTGAGCAGTCGCAGGCTGTGGCGCAGCACCCAGCGATCGACCTGCACGATCTGGCCGCTGCGCTCCGCGACCGGGATGAACGCGGCGGGAGAGATCAGGCTGCCGTCGGCATCGCGCATGCGCAGCAGCACCTCGTAGTGCTTCACGTCGCGATCCTCCAGCCGCATGATCGGCTGCACCACCAGCTCGAAGCTGTCTTCTGCCAGGGCGCTGCGTACTTGTTCGACCCAGTAGACACGCTTCTGCAGCTCGTCCTTGGCATTTTCGGATCGCGAGAGCAGGTGCCAGTGCTGGATGCCGCTCTCCTTGGCCTTGTACATGGCCACGTCGGCGCTGGCCATCAGGTCGGCCGGCGTCGAGCCGTGAGAGGGGAAGAGGGCGATGCCGATGCTCGCGGTAACTCGGTGGCGTCGTCCTGCGGCGGTGAATCCCAGGCTGTCGAGCAACTGATCGATGTGCTGGGCCACCTGAATCGCCTGGTCCGCATCGGCATGCTCCAGCAGCAGCGAGAACTCGTCGCCTCCTAGGCGGGCGGTGACCCCGCGGTGACCCAGGTTCAGCACGAGGGTCTCGGCCACCTCACGCAGCAGACGGTCGCCGACGTGGTGGCCGCTCAGCTCGTTGACCTCCTTGAACTGATCCAGGTCCAGCAGCAGCACGGCCCCGCGTGACTCACGCCACAGCGCCTGCTGCAGAGCGTCTTGGAAGTAGCGTCGGTTATGGAGCTCGGTCAGGGGATCGCGTTCGGCCAACCAGGTCAGGCGTGCCTCCGCTGCCTTGCGTTCGGTGATGTCGAGCCCCACCGAGATCCGTGCCTTGCCGTCGTCGCTGCCCGATGGCAGCGGGGCGTGGTACCAGGCGATGGTATGGAGGCGCTGGTCCGGGGTCTGCAACGTCCGCTCTTCTTGGTGAGGGATGTCGAAGGTGCTCAACGGCGAGGGGCGGCCGGCCTCGAACACGTCGACGAAATGGCGGCCCAGCAGGGAGGGATCATCGAGGTCCAGCATCGCACGGGTATAGTCGTTGACCAGGCTGATCCGTCCACTGCTGTCCTGGGCGATGATGAAGACGCGAGCGGTATCCAGCAGGCTGTTGACGAAGTCCCGCTCCTTGGCCAGCTCGTCGACGCGTTTCGCCAGCTGGTCGCCGCGTTCCTCTACTTCCCCCTCGAGCTTCTCGAGCTGACGAGAGAGTGACAGGGTGGTGCCCTCCAGCACGTCAATCTCGTCCGGCAGTCGATGACGGCTAGCGGGAATTGCAGCCCTGACATCCTCGAAGCCCCCGCTGGCGAGCGTCGGCAGCAAGCCGGCGATCCGGCGTAGGCGCGCCATGGGGCGCAGCAGGATCATCAGCAGCAGCAGCAGCTCGGCGGCCAGCCAGCCGGCCATTCCAACGGCCATCAGGGTGCGCGTGTCCTCGTTGATGGCCTGGATCTGGGAAGTTATATCGGATATCAGCAGGAAATAGCCGTTGCCGCGACTGCCAGCGTCCTCATCCATGCGAACCGCGCTAAGCTCGAGATGCTGCCCCTGGTCCTGCAGCTGCACAGGGCGTTGAAGTAATGCGCCGATGGGCCCGAGATGCGAAGCCCGCTGCAGCAGGGGCAGGCTCTCTTCCTGGCGCGTCAGGGCCAGCAGGTAGCCATTCCAGGGTGCAAGCTTACGCTCCTCGAGCAGGCTCCGACTCTCCATTGGGCCGGTGACCAGCAGGGCTACCTCGGCGTTAGAGACCTCTCTGGCCTGACGAGTCACATCGGCCAGCGAGCGAGAGAGCACGACCAGGCCGACGCTTTCCCCATCCACCAGCACCGGAACGGCGGCCACTTGCTGACAGTTCGTCGTACAGCGCAGCGTCGTGATGGGCGTCTCGGTGCTCATGACCCGCTGCGCCCAGGCCTGGATCGGTAGGCTGCCGTCGGACTGGCCGGAGCCCCAGTGTCCGAGGAGCCGCCCCTGGGTATCCGCGATCCGTATTTCATCGACGCCGGCCTCGAGCTGCAGCGTTGGCCACTGGGAGGCCAGCGCCTTCTCGACCGCGTCCGTATTGCCGGCCTCGAGTGGGGGGCCCAGGCGCGGTGAGGCTGCCGCGAGGCTTGCCAGCTGGCGAAGGTTCTCGGCCGAGCGCTGCAGGGCCAGGCGGATCTCGCGCTGCTGGCGCTCATGATGCTCGTAACGGCTCTCCTGAAACTGACGCGTCAGGTTCTCGTGGCCCATCCAGGTGAACAGCACCACGAGTCCAACCAGCAGCAGGCTGCTCAGGGCGATGACCCGCCACGTCAGGCTGAGTCGATGACGAGTCTGAAAGGACGAGGGGAGTGTCATCGCTGAGGATTCCAGGCCAGGGACATGGTGTCGTCAGAAACGCAGCGAGAGCTGGAACAGCAGCATGTTCCAGCGACGACTGGTTTCCGCAGGGTCCGGGTTATTATAGAGCGACAATCAAGATGAGAGTCACGCGACAATCAAGATGAGAAAGCCGACGTCTTGTGTCGTCGACGTCGTGAGGGCGTAGCCCGAACGACCTCGACGACACAAGAACGGCGGGATCCCCAA
>Ga0208138_100335_pt1 | contig 22629 bp, 21 predicted proteins | sample AntRauMetaRauer3_FD_184786 | JGI IMG/M metagenome (GOLD analysis project Ga0208138, IMG submission 184786) | Saline lake microbial communities from Rauer Lake, Antarctica, in enrichment culture - Antartic Rauer Lake 3 Metagenome Rauer3 (SPAdes)... ...
CGGGCCGCCCGTCGAGGGCGGGAGTGGAGCGCAACCGGCTACAGTAGCTCGTTCTCGCGGAGGAACTCGACGACGCGCTCGGCGGCCTCCTCGGGAGGCGCGTCGATGCGCTCGCCGGCGCTCTTCGTCCGGCCCGTCCCCCGGCCGAGCATCCGGTAGATGCGCTCTTCGACGGTGCCGGTGCGGGGTGGCCGACCGCGGCCCCAGCGCTCGTTCGGCGTCACCTGGTCGACGGTGGCCGCCCCGACGCTCATCGAGAATCGGGACTCGCCGGGCGCGACGTCCGTCAGGTCGACCGTCTCGATGTCCGCCCGGCGACCCGCGACGACGGTGTCCAGCGGCGCGCGTTTCGGGTCCGTGTAGCCGGCGTCCACGCCGACGACGGCGGGCAGTCCGACGACCACTACCTCCTGGCGGCCGATAGCGAGTTTCCGCTGCACGGCGAGTTCGGCTTCGCCGGCGTCGACGGGCGTGTCGATGTCCTCGGCGCCGAGCGCGGTCGCTCGGGTCGCGCTCGGCCAGCCCAGCTTCCCGGCCGCGAGCCCGGCGACCTCCGAGCCCCAGAACGAGGACGCCTGCCCCACGAACACGGCGTCCGGGGACTCGCGGCCGACGACGCGTGCCAGCACGGCCGCGAATTTGTCGCCGGCGGTGCGCTCGACGGGGTCGAAGGCGACGTGAACGCCGCGGTCCGCACCCCGTTCGAGAGCCGAGCGCACGCAGTCCTCTGCGGTGTCGCCGCCGATACCGACGGCCGTGACCTCGTCGGCGGCGTCGAGGGCGGCCTCTATGGCCACGCGGTCGTCGATGCTCAGCTGGAAGCGGTGCGGCTCGGCGTTCCCGTCGTCGTCCACGACCCTGTGGGGTTCGGGACGCGCAGTGACGATGGCTCTCATCGCGCCGTGTACCCCCCGTCGACCGGAATCGTCGCGCCGGTGACGAACGCGGCGTCCTCCGAGGCGAGGAAGGCGATGGCGCGAGCGACGTCCACCGGGTCGGCCATCCCGAGCGGCGTCTGCTCGACCATCTCCTGGAGAGTGTCCGGGACGCCGCTCTCGTCGCCGTTCTCGCTGTCGTCCATCGCTTCCTCCAGCATCGGCGTCTCCACGACACCCGGACAGATCGTGTTCGCTCGAACCTCGGGCGCGTACTCGACGGCGATGGAGCGCGTCAGCGACACGAGTGCGCCCTTCGTCGCCGTGTAGACGTCCATCCCGGGTTCGGCGACGAGCGCCGCGACGGAGGCGTTGTTCACGACGACTCCCGTCCCGTCGCCGGTGTCCAGCATCGCGGCGACGCCGTGCTTGCAGGCGTACATCGGTCCACGGAGATTGATGCCGGTGAGAAAGTCGTAGGCCTCCTCAGAGAACTCGGTGATTGGGCCGTCGGCCTCGCGGGAGGCGACGGCCGCGTTGTTCACGAGCACGTCGACACTCCCGAACTCGTCTCGGGCGTGCGCTACCATCGAGGCGACCGCTCCCTCGTCGCTGACGTCCGTCTCCACGAAGGACGCGCTGCCGGCGTCGTCGGTCTCCTCGATGGTTGTGACCGTCTGTCCGGCGCCCGCTTCGTCCACGTCGGCGACCACGACGTCGGCGCCCCGCTCGGCGAGGACGCGGCAGGTCGCCGCGCCGATGCCGCTCGCGCCGCCCGTGACGATGGCCGTTCGATTGTCGAGTCGCATGGTCAGCCGAAGTCGAACTCCACCCCCTTCCCGCCCTCCGACTTCGACCAGGAGACGGCGCCCTTCTCGGGGTCGTTCGCGCAGAACACCATGCAGGCGCCACACTCCACGCAGGGCTCGTATGCGAAGTAGATGCCACCTTTCTGGTCCTCCTGGTAGTCGAAGCACTCGGCGGGACAGAGGTGGAGGCAGGGTTTGTCCTCGCAGGTGACGCAGTAGTCGTTGTCGACGGTGATGTGGGCCTCCTCGCTGACGTCCCAGTTCACCGTCTCCAGGCTGTCCTGGACGCTCATCCGGCCGGCCCTCCGTGGGCCGCAGCCGTTCGTGTGTCTTGGTAACTCATGTCTGTGTTCGTGTCGTCGTGGTGAACGCTCATTGCTCTTTGGTCGGTGACGGCACCGCGGACCTCGGCCGGTGCGTTCACAGCGACCGGAACCCCCGGTAGCCGTCCTTCAGCAGGTCGAGGAAGCCGGCGTCGCTGCGCCGGAACGCCCGGTAGGCCTGCCGCCACGTCAGCCCTTCTGCGTCGCTGCCCGCGGAGTACATCCCGCGCAGCGTCTCCGTCGCGATGCCGGGGTACGCGCCGTACATCCGCTCGTTTTTGAGGAACTCCGGGAGGTGGCGGTGCTGTTTCATGTCCTCGAGGACGTAGGAGTTCTCCAGCCAGTCGTCGTAGCGCCGGCCGAAGGCGTCCCAGTCGTCCCGCCGGTCGGCCGCGATGGCGGACTCGGCGGCGAGCAGCCCGCTCTTGATGCCGTAGTCGAGCCCGCGAAACGTGTACCCCTTGTTGAGGACGAGACCGGCCGCGTCGCCGACGAGGGCTATCCGGCGGTCGTAGCGCTCCGGCAGCGAGTCGTAGGACAGCTCCGGCAGCAGGATGCCCTGGTACTCCTGGAGGCTCTCGCCCTGGACGTACGGCCGGACTGTGTCCAGTTCCATGAACTCCTCGAGCAGCGAGTACAGCGGCGTCCCGGAGTCGCCGTACCCCTCTTCCCCGAGCCACCGCAGCACCTCCAGGCCGCCGACCGCGCCGACCGAGATGTACTCGTCGTACGTGTAGATGAAGTAGCCGATGGTCGGCGCGCCCTCGGGGAAGCCGGTGTAGATGTAGGCCGCGCCCTCGTCGCTGTCGAGGTTGAACCGCTCGTCGATGGTGTCCCGCCCGACGTCGATGACCTGCTTCACCGAGAGCGCCATGTCGGGGTTGCGCATCGTGCGCTGGATGCCCGTGACGCGGCCGACTGTCGTGTTCACGCCGTCCGCGCCGATGACAGCGCGGCAGGTCAGGTCCCCGTTGTCGCGGTCGGTGTGCACGACAGCGTGGTCGCGGGCCTGCGTGACGTCCCGGACGGTCGTCTCCGGGAGGAAGACGGCGCCCTCGTCGACCGCCCGGTCGACGAACCAGCGATCGAACTTCCCCAGCATCAGCGTGTAGTTCGGTTCCTCGCGGAGCGCCATGTCGCGGTAGCCGATGGACACCTCGGCGTCCCCGTGCAGGAGCCTGATGTTGTGCTCGACGACGTGGCGCTCCAGAGGCGCCTCCTCCGGGAACTCCGGCACGAGGTCCTCGAGGATCTGGCCGTACAGCACGCCGCCCGTGACGTTCTTCATCCCGGGCTGCTTCGCGCGCTCGACCAACGCCACGTCCACGTCGGCCTTCGCGAGTTTGTACGCGGCGGCGGTGCCGGCCCGACCAGCGCCGACCACCACGACGTCGAAGTCGGTCGCCATCACTCCACCACCTCCTCGGCTGTACCACCGTCCCCTTCCTCCCCGACTGTCGCGGCCCGGATGGCCTCGGCGAGCGCCGGCGCGTACTCGTAGGCGTCGCCGACGACGCCGACGTCCGCGAAGTTGAAGATGCGGGCCTCGGGGTCCGTGTTGATGGGGACGAGGTACTCGGCGTTCACCGACCGCATGTGGTAGGAGTCCCCGGAGATGGCGACCGGGACGTACAGCTCTACGTCTATCTCCTTGCCCGTCACGCCGATCTGGCGGTCGTAGGGCACCCAGTCCTCGTCGGCGGGCGGCCGGGACGCGCCGACTGCGGCGCCGAGGGCGTCCGCGAGGTCGGTCACGAGGTCGAAGCCGTCCGGGTCGCCGAGGCCGAAGCCGCCGGCGACGATGCGGCGCGCCTTCGCCAGGTCGGACTCCGGGACGTCGAACGTCTCGACGTGCCTGACCCGGTCGTCGTCCGCCACGTCGACCGTGACCGTCCGCTCCGTCGGCGACTCTGACGGGAGTTCGGCGGGCGACCCCAGCGCCTCGGCATTCAGCGTCACGACCGGCGGCCCACGCTCGAAGGACAGTTCGGCGTACGCACGGCCGCCGTAGGCCGGCCGCCCGGCTAACAGTTCGCCGCCGCGCACGCGCAGCAGGCAGTCGGTGACACACCCGGCCCGCAGCCGCCTCGCGGTCGCCGCCGCGAGGTCGGTGCCGTCGGCGGTGTCCGGCAGCAGGACGGCGCGAGCTTCGGCCGTGACTTCGGCGAGCGCCTCCCCACGAGCGTGGACGCCCGCGGCCCCGCTCACGAACGGCTCGCTGTCCTCGCGTTCGACGCGGACGACCTCGTGGGGTTCGCCGGCGTCGATCGACTCGTCGGGGGCCACTCCGTCGAAGGCGACGGCGACCACGGGCGGGTCGTCGCCGAACGCCTCGGCGAGCCGGTGTGCCTCCTCGAGTAGCGCTACGTCGTCGGCCGCGGGCACGGTGTACAACCCTCCTGTCATTGGATTCCTCCTGCGGTGGCGGCGGCTAGCTCGTGGTCTGGGGTCCGGTGGCTGGCCGTCATGCGGCGAGCTCCCTCGCGAGCATCTCGCCGTCGTAGATGGCCTTGTCGATGAGCCGCGGGGCGACGCAGTCCCCGATGCGGTGGACCGACGCCTCCTCGAACCCCTGGGCTTCGAGCGCGCCGGCGAGTCCGGTCCGGGCCTCGCGGCGCTCGGCGACGACCAGGGTGTCCGCGTGGAGAGTCGAGAGCTCCTCGGAGTAGACGTTCAGGAGCTGGGCCTCGTTGTCCTCGAACCCGATGACGGTGGTGTGGGTCTCCAGGTCGACGCCGTGCCCGTAGAGGGTTTCCAGGAACGGCGGGACGTTCGTCCCCTCCATCTGGTCGCCGGGGTGGTAGGAGGTCGTGACGAAGGTGACGTCGTGGCCGCTCGTCGCGAGGAACTCCGCGACGCTCACGCCGGCGGCGTGCTTGTTGTTGTCGAAGACGAGCACCGAGTCACCCACCGGCGCCCCCTGGAGGGCGTCCCAGGACCGGACGACGTCCGGACCCGGGAGGTCTGGCTGCTGTTCGGTGGCGCCGATGGCGACGACGACGTCGTCCCAGGCGGACGGCGAGACGTCCGCCGGGTCGACCTCGGTTCCGAGTTCGACGGTGACGTCCCGCGAGTCCAGCTGGTTCCGGAGGTTCCGGACGGCGTCGCCGAACTCCCGCCGGGAGTCGACCTGCGTCGCGATGTTGGACTGGCCGCCCAGTTCGTCCTCGCGCTCGCGCAGCGTCACGTTAAGGCCGAGTTCGGCGGCGGTGACGGCGAACGACAGCCCGGCCGGCCCGCCGCCGACGACCAGCACCTCGCGGGGCGACCGCGCTCCTTCGACGTCCTCCAGGTGAGGAATCTCGGTCTCGCGGCCCGAGCGTGGCGTCTGGATGCAGCCGACGTGACCGTTCGAGTGGATGCCCCCGAGGCAGTTCTGGTTGCAGGCGATACAGTGTGTGACCTCCTCGTCGTCGCCCCGGCGGACCTCCCGCACGGTGTCGGCGTCGCAGATGAGCTGCCGGCACATCCCGACGAAGTCCGCGCGGCCCTCTTCGAGGACGTCGTTGGCCTTCGTGAGGTCGTTGATGCGGCCGGCGGCGATGACAGGGATGTCGACCAGTTCGCGAGCGGCGCCGTAGTACTCGGCCGTGTAGCCCAGAGGCGCGTGCATCGGCGCGTCCGTGATGTAGAGCTTCGAGATGGTGGCGATGTCCGAGTCGATGAAGTCGAGACTCGGGTGGAGCCGGCGGATGACCTCGACGGCGTAGTCGTAGTCGTAGCCGCCGTCCTCCATCTCGTCGAGCGTGAACCGGATGCCGACCGGGAACTCCTCGCCGACCCGGTCCCGGATCGCCTCCACGACCTCGTTGACGAGCCGAACGCGGTTGTCGATAGAGCCGCCGTACTCGTCGGTTCGGTTGTTGTACTTCGGGGAGACGAACTGCCGGAGGACGCCGTCGTGGCCGGCTTTGAGTTCGACGCCGTCGAGGTCGCCTTCCTTGCAGTGCTCGGCGGTCTTCGCGAAGCCGAGTTTCACCTCCTCGATGTCCTCCTTCTCCATGCGTTTGGGCATCTCGTAGCCGTACTCGGAGGGGACCGCGGAGGGCGCCCACGTCTCCCGCATGGCGTGCTCGCCGGTGTCCTCGCCGCCCGTGTGCTGGAGTTGTGCGAACACCTTGGTACCGTGGCGGTGGCAGGCTTCGGCGATGGTGCGTAACCGGGGGACGACGTCTGGGTCGTAGCCCGTGGCGTACATCGGGTTCGAGGAACTGGGGTGGACGAGCATGCTCGACGGCCCGATGATGAGGCCGACGCCGCCCTTCGCTCGCGCCTCGTAGTAGGCGGCGTCGCGCTCCGTCGGCAGGCCGTCCTCGGCGAACCCGGTCTCGTGAGCGAGGAACACCGTCCGGTTCTTGACTGTCACCGGACCGATCCGTCGTGGCGTGAAGAGCATCTCTGTCATCGTTCGAGTGTAATTGTCTAGCACTATCTTACTGCCAGCAGGACCAAAGGTGTGTCGCCGGTGACACGCTCGGCGATACTTGTTTATGAGTTCACACCAGTGTGTGTATTACTGACATGGAGGTGTCCTACCCCTTCACCGCCATCGTCGACCAGGCCGCGATGAAGCGCGCGCTCGTGCTCAACGCGGTCAACCCCGACGTGAGCGGCGTCCTCGTCCGGGGGGAGCGCGGGACGGCGAAGTCGACGGCGGTCCGAGCCCTCGCAGACGTCCTCCCGGAGGTCGAGGTGGTCGCGGACTGCCCGTACGGCTGTCCGCCCGGCGACTCCGACCAGATGTGTGGGGACTGCCGCAAGCGGAAGCGCGCCGGCGAGTCGCTGCCGGTCGACCGTCGCCAGATGCGCGTTGTGGACCTCCCGCTCAACGCCTCCGAGGACCGCGTCGTCGGTAGCATCGACCTCCAGACGGCGGTCCGCGAGGGAACCCAGTCCTTCGAGCCGGGCATCCTCGCGGAAGCCAACCGGAACATCCTGTACGTCGACGAGGTGAACCTGCTCGACGACCACATCGTCGACGTCCTCCTCGATGCGGCGGCGATGGGCGAGAACGTCGTCGAGCGCGAAGGCGTCTCCGTGCGCCACCCCGCGCAGTTCGTCCTGGTGGGGACGATGAACCCCGAGGAAGGCGGCCTGCGGCCCCAACTGCTCGACCGCTTCGACGTCGTCGTCGACGCGACCGCCACCGACGACCCGGCCGACCGTGTCGAGATAGCCGAACGGCGGGAACGCTTCGACGCCGACCCCGGGGCGTTCCGCGAGGCGTACGCCGACGAGCAGCGGGAACTCACCGAGCGCATTCGGACCGCCAAGCAGCGCCTCGACTCGGTCGAGGTCTCCGAGTCGGTGCTGCACGACGCCTCCTACGAGGCCGTGCGACAGCGCGCCCACGGCATGCGGGCGGACATCGCGGTCAACCGCGTCGCCCGCGCCATCGCCGCCCTCGACGGCCACGACGCGGTCACGAGCGCGCACGTCGAGGAGGCCCAGTACTTCGTGTTCCCCCACCGCGTCGAGGGCGTTCCGGAGATGAGCTTCGGGGAGGGAGTCATGGGAGCGGACACGGACGAGGACGACCAGGCCCAGGACGACGACGACGATAGCGACCCGGACGGCGACGACGCGATGGACGCGGAAGGCGGCGGCCTCCCAATCGCCGAGGGCGAGGAATCATACGACGTCGACCGGACCGCCATCGACCCCGCGAAGGACCGGACGATGCGGGAGACGCTCGCGCGCCGGACGCCCTCGCGGGTGGACGTGCGGAGCGGCCGGTACGTCCGCTCGCGCCTGCAGGAGGAGGTCGACGACGTCGCCATCGACGCGACCATCCGGGCGGCCGCCCCCCACCAGCGGACTCGGCGAGGGGACGGCGACGGCATCGTCGTGGAGGCCCGCGACCTCCGGCAGAAGATCCGTGAGCGCACCGCGCAGGCGCTGGTGGTGTTCGTCGTGGACGCCAGCGGGAGCGTGATGAGCGGCCGACAGATGATGGAGACGAAGCGCGGCCTGCTGTCGCTCGTCGAGGACGCCTACCGGGCCCGCGACCGGATCGCGGTCGTCGCGTTCCGCGGCGAGGACGCGTTCACGCTCGTGGAGCCGACGCGGAACCACCGACGGGCCCGGGACGCGGTCTCGCGGCTCACCGTCGGTGGGAACACGCCGCTCGCCCACGGCCTCGTAGAGGCCTACCGCCTCGTGGAACGCGAGCGCCGCCGCGACCGCGACCTCTACCCGCTGGTGGTTGTGCTCTCGGACGGCCAGTCGAACGTCGACTACCGCGAGGACGGCGACGCGCGGGAGGACGCCGTCCGCGCCGCCTCACTGTTCGACGAGAACGACGTCCCGACGGTGTTCCTCGATACGGGCTTCGAACTGGACACGACACCCGACGAGATTTGGACCGCGCGGAAGGCCGAGCGCATGAAGCGAAAGCGCTTCGAGCGGAACCTCGCGCTCGCGGACGCCATGGGCGCCGACTACCTGCCGCTGGTCGACCTGCCACGGGACGCCACCCTCCCGACGGACGGCGACGAGGAGGGTCAGGAGGCGTGACCCGGGACCAGCCGACGCCGTGGCACCGACGTACGGACCGACACGTCGACCCAGCGGACGCACTCGACGGAGGCCACCCACGATGACCGACCAGGACACGACCCAGCCGACGACCCGAGACGCCGGAGAGAGAGCCAGCCAGACGTTTCCGTTCACCGCCATCGTCGACCAGGCCGCGATGAAGCGCGCGCTCGTGCTCAACGCCATCAATCCAGACGTCGGCGGCGTCCTCGTCCGGGGGGAGCGCGGGACGGCGAAGTCGACCGCTGTGCGCGCGCTGGCGGACGTGCTGCCGGACGTCGAGGTGGTCGTGGACTGCCCGTACGGCTGTCCGCCCAACGACCCCGACCGAATGTGTGAGGACTGCCGGCACCGCCACGAGCACGACGAAGAAATCCCGACGACTTCCCGGCCGATGCGCGTCGTGGACCTCCCGCTCAACGCCTCCGAGGACCGCGTCGTCGGCAGCATCGACCTCGAACGCGCGGTGCAGGCCGGTGAGCGCGAGTTCGAGCCGGGAATCCTCGCGGAAGCCAATCGGAACATCCTGTACGTCGACGAGGTGAACCTGCTCGACGACCACATCGTCGACGTGCTGCTGGACGCCGCGGCGATGGGCGAGAACGTCGTCGAGCGCGAAGGCGTCTCCGTGCGCCACCCCGCCGAGTTCATCCTGGTGGGGACGATGAACCCCGAGGAAGGCGACCTGCGGCCCCAACTGCTCGACCGCTTCGGGCTCGTCGTGGACGTGGCGGGCGTCGGCGAGGTGGACGACCGCGTCGAGATCAGTCAGCGCCGGGCGGCCTTCGAGGCCGACCCGGAAGCGTTCCGCGAAGCGTACGCCGGGGCACAGGCAGAACTGCGAGAGGACATCGTCGCGGCCCGCGAGCGCCTGCCGGACGTCGAGCTGGGCGAGAAGATTCCGGAGCTCGTCGCGGGGATGAACATCGAACTGGACGTGGACGGTCACCGCGGGGACATCACGCTCCGCCGGGCAGCGCGCACGCTCGCAGCCCTCGAGGACGAGTCGACGGTGACTGCGCGGACGGTGCGGCGCGTCGCCCGGATGGCTCTCGACCACCGGCTGCAGCGCCTGCCGTTCGAGGAGGAAGACCAGGACGTGCTGAGCGTCTTCCACGACGTCAGACGCGACCTCGGCCTGGAGGACTGACGGGTATGTCGCGCAACGTGAGGTTACGTTCGGGACTGCGATAGCCGCGCGTCTCACGCGCTCCCCGCTGCTGCGAGGGGTATCGCGCCGTTACTTCCACCGGCAGGTTTTGCGAGAAATAGTAAGCTAGCAAGCATATTTATGAGTTGGGAAGTTGACTGTCAATTGGGAACGTATAACAAACGGTAGCCGTGGAGCTACCCCCTCGTTCCCGGTACCACCAATGCCAGAGTACGACTTCGACGGGACGGTAGCGTTCGTCACCGGGGCCGCCCACGGTCAGGGACGCTCACACGCACAGTACTACGCGAAACACGGTGCCGACGTCGTCGTCACCGACATCTGCGAGAACATCGAGACGAACCCCTACGACCTCGGGACCAGCGACGAACTGGAGGAGACGGCCCAGATGGTCGAGGACGAGGGCGGAGACGCCCTTACCATCGAGATGGACGTCCGGAAGGAAGACGAGGTGAAGTCGGCGGTCGACGAGGCCGTCGAGGAGTTCGGGAAGATCGACGTGCTCGCGAACAACGCCGGCATCTTCAACGCCTCCGACATGACGGAGATGGACGAGGCGATGTGGGACGACATGATAGACACCAATCTCAAGGGTGTCTGGCTCTGCGCGAAGCACGTCGGCCAGCACTTCGTCGAGCGCGGCGACGGCGGCAAAATCGTCTCCACCTCGTCGGCCGCCGGCGTCGTCGGGACGCCGTCCGCGGGCCACTACGTCGCCACGAAACACGGCGTGCTCGGTCTGACGAAGACGCTCGCGCTCGAACTCGCGGAGTACGACGTCAACGTCAACGCCGTCTGTCCCACTGGCATCGGGACACCGATGATACAGGGGTTCGCGGAGGCCTACGGCGACGAGATGATGGACGAGATGGGGGCGTTCAGCGGCCCCTGGAGCGTCTTCCCGGACGTCGACATGATCGAACCGGAGGACATCAGCGAGGCGTACATGTGGCTGTCCAGCGACGCCGCCCGCTACGTCACCGGCATCGGACTGCTCGTCGACGCGGGCATGACCGCGAAGTGACCCAGGACCGTGGTAGCATACGATTTCGGCGGCCAGGTGGCGTTCGTCACCGGGGCCGCCCACGGCCAGGGGCGCTCGCACGCACAGCACTACGCGAAACACGGTGCCGACGTGGTCGTCACCGACATCAACCAGAACATGGACACCGTGCCGTACGACCTCGGCACGAGCGACGAACTCGACGAGACAGCTAGCCTCGTCGAAGACGAGGGCCAGGAGGCCCTGACCATCGAGATGGACGTGCGAGACGAGTCAGCAGTCGAGGCGGCGGTCGAGGAGGCCGTCGAGGAGTTCGGGAAGATCGACGTGCTCGCGAACAACGCCGGCATCGCTCACTTCGGCGACCTCGTCGAGATGGACGAGGCGATGTGGGACGAGATGCTCGACACGAACCTCAAAGGCGTGTGGCTGGCCTCGAAACACGTCGGTCAGCACTTCGTCGAGCGCGGGGACGGCGGCAAGATCGTCTCCACGTCCTCGATCTACGGGCTCGTGGCCGGACCCGGGTCGGGGCACTACATCGCCGCGAAACACGGCGTGCTCGGCCTGACGAAGACGCTCGCGCTCGAACTCGCGGAGTACGACGTCAACGTCAACGCCGTCTGTCCCACCGGCGTCGAGACGCCGATGATCTCCGGGGTCCTAGAAGCCTACGGCGAGGAAGCCCTCGAGGAAGCGACCCAGATGACCGGCCCGTGGAACATCTTCGACGAGGACGCGATGCTGGAGTCGAAGGACATCAGCGAGGCGTACATGTGGCTGTCCAGCGACGCCGCCCGCTACGTCACGGGAATCGCGCTGCCCGTGGACGCCGGGATGCTCGCGAAGTGACCGAGACAGCAGACCCGACACAGATGGTAGACTACGACTTCGGCGGCCAGGTGGCGTTCGTCACTGGGGCCGCCCACGGCCAGGGCGAATCGCACGCGGTCAGTTACGCGAAACACGGCGCGGACGTCGTCGTCACGGACATCTGCGAGGACATCGAGTCGAACCCCTACCCGATGGGGACGGCCGACGAACTCGAGGACACGGCCCAGCAGGTCGAGGACGAGGGACAGGAGGCTCTGGTCGTCGAGATGGACGTCAGAGAGGAGGACGAGGTCGAGGCCGCAGTCCAGCAGGCCGTCGACGAGTTCGGCCACATCGACGTGCTCGCGAACAACGCCGGCATCTGGAACATGGCGGACCTGACCCAGCTAGACGAACGGCAGTGGGACGAACTCGTGGACACGAACCTCAAAGGCGTCTGGCTCTGCGCGAAGCACGTCGGCCAGCACTTCGTCGAGCGCGGCGACGGCGGCAAGATCGTCAACACCTCCTCGACGGCGGGGTTCACTGGTATTCCAGGTGGCGGCCACTACGTCGCCGCCAAACACGGAATCAACGGGCTGACGAAGACCCTCGCGCTCGAACTCGCGGAGTACGACGTCAACGTCAACGCCGTCGCGCCGACGGGCGTCGATACCCCGCTCACACGGGGCATGATGGAGGCCTACGGCGAGGAGACGATGGGGGAGATGGTCGAGGTGACCGGCCCGTTCAACGTGTTCGGCGACGGCGGCATGATCGACGCCCAGGACATCACCGAGGCGTACCTGTGGCTATCGAGTGACGCCGCGCGCTACGTCACGGGAACGACGCTGAAGGTGGACGCCGGGTTCACCGCGAAGTAATCCAGACCGATGCCAGAGTACGACTTCGGCGGCCAGGTGGCGTTCGTCACCGGGGCCGCCCACGGCCAGGGACGCTCGCACGCACAGCACTACGCGAAACACGGCGCGGACGTCGTCGTCACGGACGTCTCGGAGAACATGGAGTCGGTGCCGTACGACCTCGGGACCAGCGACGAACTGGAGGAGACAGCCCAGATGGTCGAGGACGAGAGCCAGGAGGCCCTGGTCGTCGAGATGGACGTCCGGGACGAATCGGCCGTCGAATCGGCGGTCGACGAGGCCGTCGAGGAGTTCGGGAAGATCGACGTGCTCGCGAACAACGCCGGCATCGTCACCATCTCGGACCTGGTGGAGATGGACGAGAACCTCTGGGACGAGATGATCGACACCAATCTCAAGGGTGTCTGGCTCTGCGCGAAGCACGTCGGCCAGCACTTCGTCGAGCGCGGCGACGGCGGCAAAATCGTCTCCACGTCCTCGACCGCGGGACTCGTCGCGTCGCCGGGCGCCGGCCACTACACGTCGGCGAAACACGGCGTGCTCGGTCTGACGAAGACGCTCGCACTCGAACTCGCGGAGTACGACGTGAACGTCAACGCCGTCTGCCCGACGGTCGTGAACACGCCGATGATAACGGGGATGAGCGAGGCGTACGGCGAGGAGGTCCTCGCCTCGATGGGGGAGCTGTCGGGACCGTTCAACGTCTTCGACGCAGAAGACCCCGGCATCGAAGCCAGCGACATCAGCGAGGCGTACATGTGGCTGTCCAGCGACGCCGCCCGCTACGTCACCGGCATCGCTCTCCCCGTCGACGCCGGCTTCACCTCGAAGTAGCGTGGTTCGCCCACCGCTCCGGGGCCCGCCCGGGCAGACGCGGACCCGTCTCACTCTCGTCGATACCGACCAGCTACAGGTCTAGCTCTCTGGCTTCGCCGACAGCGAACTCGACGGCGTCGGGTTCGCCCGCGAGTAGTTCGGGAATCTGCTCCTGAAACGCCCGGTAGTGGTCCGTGTTGGTGTGTGCTTCGAGGGCGGCTTCGTCCTCGTACTGCTCGAAGATGCGGATGGTGTTCTCGTCCTGGATGTCGACGGCGGCCCGGTAGTCGATGGCGCCCTCTTCGCGGTTGGACTGGTCGACGAGGCCGTCAATGAGTTCGAGGGCTTCGTCCCGCCGCGCCGGGTCGATGGGGAGACTCACGTGGAGTACTATCATTCCGAGTACTGGTAGCACTTGACACACAATGGGCATTTGGGTGGCGAGGAGGCCGCTCGCGTCGACGTGGGGTGACCAAAAGCTAGTTCTGGTGTGTCAACGTACACCACGGACGTGCCGAGCTACGACTTCGACGGCTGCGTAGTGTTCGTCACGGGCGCCGGGCGCGGTCAGGGGCGCTCGCACGCCGTCGCGTACGCAGAGCACGGCGCGGACGTCGTCGTGACCGACGTGTGCCGCGACGTCGAGACCAGTCCGTACCCGCTCGCGACACCGGCGGACCTCGACGAGACCGCCAGACGGGTCGAGGCCGCGGGTGGACAGGCGCTCCCAATCCAGGTGGACGTCCGCGACGAGGCCGCCGTCGAGGCGGCGGTCGAGGAGGCCGTCGGCGAGTTCGGCCACATCGATGTGCTCGCGAACAACGCCGGCATCTGGAACGTCACCGACCTCGTCGAGATGGACGAGCGGCAGTGGGACGCCCTCGTGGACACGAACCTCAAAGGCGCCTGGCTCTGCGCGAAGCACGTCGGGAAGCACCTCGCGGAGCGCGGGGCCGGCGGGCGCATCGTCTCGACAGCCTCGACGGCCGGCCTCGTCGGCGCGAAGGGATCGGGGCACTACACCGCCGCCAAGCACGGCGTGGTCGGCTTCACGAAGGCGCTCGCGCTCGAACTCGCCGAGCACGGCGTCACGGTCAACGCGGTGGCGCCGACGGGCGTCGACACGCCGATGATCGACGGCGTCCTCGAATCCGATGGGCAGGCGGCGCTGTCCTCGGTCTCGGACGCGAGCGGCTCGATGAACGTGATCGACGAACAGCTCCTCGACCCCCGGGACGTGACGGCAGCGTTCCTCTGGCTGTCGAGTGACGCCGCGCGCTACGTCACCGGGGTCACGCTCCCCGTCGACGCGGGGATGACCGCCAAGTAGCATGCCAGCCGAATCGACTCCAGTCGTCCTGATAACTGGCTGCTCGTCGGGCATCGGCCGGGCGACCGCGCGCCGCTTCCTCGACGCGGGCTGGCGGGTCTGGGCGACGAGCAGGGACCCCGACGACGTCGCCGACCTCGCCGACGCCGGCTGCCGGACCGCCGCGCTCGACGTGACCGACGACGAGCAAGTCGAGGACGTCGTCGCCGCCGCCCTCGAACGCGACGGCCGTCTCGACTGCCTCGTGAACAACGCCGGCTTCGGGCAGGCCGGCGCCGTCGAGGAGGTGCCCGTCGACCGGCTCCGCGCGCAGTTCGACGTGAACGTCTTCGGGCCCGTCCGCCTGGTGCAGGCCGCGCTGCCGCACATGCGGGCGGCCGAGTCCGGCACGGTCGTGAACGTCTCGAGCCTGCTCGGTCGGGTCGTCTATCCGGCGCGCGGCGCGTACGCCGGGTCGAAGCACGCCCTGGAAGCCGTCAGTGACGCGCTCCGGATGGAGGTCGGCGGGCTCGGTGTCGACGTCGTGGTCGTCGAACCGGGCGCCGTCAGCACGGGCTTCGACGACCGCCTCCGGGCGACCAGGGACGCCACCCGCGACCTGGCTGCGTACGGCCGACTGCGGTGGGTCGTCGACACGGCACAGCGGCTCTCCGAGCGCACCGCGATGTCGCCGGAGCGGGTCGCAGACACTATCTACGGGGCGGCAACCTCGCCCGCGCCCGAGGACCGCTACGTCGTCGGGTGGGACGCGAGAATCGCCATCCTCGCCGACCGACTGGTGCCCGCGCGAGCGACGCAGTGGCTGTACGAGCGCTTCGTCTGAGGAGGGGCGGCGGCGTCAGAGCCGCCGCGCGAGCAGTTCGCCGTCGTAGTACGCGCGGTCGAGTTTTCGCGGCGAGACGGCGTCTCCGACCCGGTAGACGTCGTCGCGCGTCTCGTCGAGTTCGAGGTAGAGCGCCTCGTCGGCCTGCCGGCGCCCCGCGACGACGACCGTGTCTGGCTCCCGGGTCGCGGTGTCGCCTGTCAGAGTGTTCCGGAGCGTGACGGTGCCGTCCGCGTCGACGGCGTCGGCGGCGTGGTTCCCGGTGAACGTCGCGCCCTGGGCCTGGAGCGCAGCGACGAACCCCGGGAGGTTCGGCTGCTCCGTCCGGAACCCAGGGTAGTGGTCGGTCGACACCATCTCGAGGGAGTCCGCTCGCGCGAGACACTCCAGGCCGACCTGCATCGTGATGACCCAGCGGTTCCCGTCGACGAGCAGGGCGTCCCCGTCGACCGGGGCGCCCTCCAGCACGTCGAAGGCGTTCAGGACCTCCCCCTCGAAGCCGAACGCCGCGGTGTCGGGACGGAGCGCGCCAGTCGCGACGACGACCGCGTCCCACTCGGGTTCGACAGCCTCGGCGGTCACGGGCGTCTCCAGTTCGACCTCGACGCCGGCCTCGCGGACGGCGGTTTCGAGGTCCTCGGCGGCGCGCCCGAGCGGTTCGAGCACGCCCTGCGCCGCGAGTTCGAGCTGGCCGCCGAGGCTGTCGCTGGCTTCCCGGATGGTCACGTCGTGGCCGCGCTCGGCGGCGACGGCGGCGAACCGGAGGCCGGCAGCGCCGCCGCCGACGACGAGGACGCGCTGGGGGAGCGCCGCGGGTTCGACGTCCGAGAGCGCCGGTAGCTCCGACTCCCGGCCCGTCCTGGGATTGACGACACACTCGACGTGGCCGCCGTGGGCGTGCCCGTAGACGCCCTCCAGGCACTTCTGGTTGCACTGGATGCAGCGGTCGTAGCGCTCGCCGTCGGCCGCCAGCGCGAGCGTGCGCTCGTCGGCGAGCAACTGGCGCGTGAAGCTCACGAAGTCGACGCCAGCGTCGAACAGCGCGTCGGCGTCTTCGACGCTCGTGAACGGCAGCCGCCCCATCACTGGCACGTCGACGGCGTCCACGGCGGTCTGGATAGGGCCGAGGAGGTCGGGCGCCTGGACCGAGACGCCGGCGTGGGTCTGGTTGTAGGTGGCGTTCGTCCCGACGGTACAGGAGAGGTAGTCGAAGTCATCGACGGCGGCGAGGATGTCGGGGACGTCGCCGAACTCGTAGCCGCCGTACTCCAGTTCCGCGAGCGAGAGGTGGAGGCCAACGGGGCCGTCGACGGCCGCCGAGACGGCGCCGATAGTCTCGTTGACGAACCGAGCGCGGGCGGCCCAGTCGCCGCCGTACTCGTCGCCGCGCTGGTTGTACCGCGGGGAGAGGAACTGCCGCAGCACCGAGTACGGGCCGGCCGCGAGTTCGACGCCGTCGAAGCCCGCCCGCGAGAGGTTCCGGGCCGCGGCGGCGAAACCGTCGACCACGTCTGCGACGTCCCCCGGTTCCATCGTCTTCGGCATCTCGTAGGTGGCGTCCGACGGCGAGGCCGAGGGAGCGATCTGTGGCTGCATCTCCCAGTCGCCGCCCTCCTCGGCGCCCGTGTGGGTGAGCTGACCGACGATGCGGGCGTCGTGCTCGTGGACGGCGTCTGCGACGCGCGCCAGCCCCGGCCGCGCCCCGCGGTCGTGGGCGTCGACGTACGAGGGGCCGCTGGCCGACGGGTGGACGAGCATCTGGGCTGGCCCGACGACGAGCCCGGCGCCGCCGGCCGCCCGCGCGCCGAGGTGGGCGGCGAGCTCCTCCGTCGGCCGCCCGTCCTCGACGAACCGTGTGCGTACGGGCCGGAACACCGCGCGGTTGGGGACCGAGAGCTCCCGGATGGAGCCGGGCTCGAACAGGGTCATGATGTTCGTTAGCACGCATCGTCACTTCAAGATAGCGCACGTCTCAGCGAGCCGACCAGTCACGAGCCCCGCTACGACGAGTCGTCGGTCGATTCCGCTTCGGGCGGGTCGACCTCCGGCCGCTCCACGAGCCACTCGTAGGCCTCGGCGAGCGCGTCGTGGTTCTCGCTCACGAGGCGGATGCGCCGCCGGTCGGTCCCCGGGTAGCAGCCCACTCGGACGTCGAATCGCTCCCGGAGGTCGTTCAGGAGGGCGTTGAGGTGGCTCTCCGGCGTCTGGGAGTACACCGACCGCGAGCGCGTGTCGCCGGCGAAGTCCTCGGCGACCTCGCCGAACACCGCCTCCATCTCGTCGGGAATCCCGGGGAGGACGTAGACGTTCCCGCAGACGCAGCCCGGGACGATGCCCTCGCTGTTCGGGACGACCTGGGCGCCTCGGGGGTATCGACTGCCGGCGTCGACGTCGTGAGTGAACTCCGGGTAGTCGGCCCGAATTTCCTCGACCGCGGCCTCGACGTGGGCCCGCGCCGCTTCGTTCGGTTCGAGGGGCAGTTCGAGTGCCTCCGCGACCGCGTCCACCGTCACGTCGTCCGGCGTCGACCCGAGCCCCCCGGTGGTCACCACGAACTCGTGGGCTTGGCCGAGCTCGGAGACTGCCGGCGTGATCGCCTCGACTTCGTCCGGTACGACCCGGATTTCGCGGACGCGGATGCCGCGGTCCGTGAGGCGGCCGGCCAGCCACGTGGCGTTCGTGTTCTCCACGTCACCGGCGAGCAGTTCGTCGCCGATGGTGACGATTGCGGCTGTCGTGGCCATTCGGGCGCTCGTACGGCGGGACGCTCCCTAACTCTGTGGGCGCCCCGCGGAGGCCACCCTGTCGGGGTCGAATGCCACAACCGACGGACTGCGCACCGACGTTCGCCCGTTCCCGCGACCGGGCCGTCCTTATACAGGCTAGACGTCCTGATAGCATCCCACACACTACTGCCGCCCTCCTCAGTTCTTTACTATTTTCAGGAGTAGCGATAAGTAGTCGCTCGTTTTGCTGTTCTACTGGAATGAACGAGACGACTGTAGTTGAAATCGCTTCGATTGTGAAAAATTACACTCCCAAACTCGCGGGCGGGGGTGAGCGCTGAATGGTCTCGGCCGGTGTCGCCGAGGGTATCAACACGGTGTGGGCGCTCGTGGTGGCGTTCCTCATCTTCTTCATGCAGCCCGGGTTCGCACTCCTGGAGAGCGGCCAGGTGCGCGCGAAGAACGTCGGGAACGTCCTGATGAAGAACGTCACCGATTGGACGGCGGGCGTACTCGCGTACTTCGCCGTCGGCTACGGGCTCTCCTCGGTGGTCGGCGCGCTGACCGCGGGCCGCCCCCTGGACGCGCCGTTCGCGTACTTCGGCGCGCCCGAGCAGTGGGTGACGTGGCTCGTCGGTGCCGTGTTCGCGATGACCGCCGCCACCATCGTCTCCGGCGCCGTCGCGGAGCGCGCGAACTTCACCGCGTACGCGTTCGTCGCCGTCGTGATGACCGCCGTCGTCTACCCCGTCACGACGGGACTGACGTGGTCCGACGGTCTGCTCTCCCTGGAGGGATACGTCGGGCAGGCGCTCGGCGTCGGCTACCTCGACTTCGCGGGCGCCACCGTCGTCCACATGCTCGGCGGCATCGCCGGTCTCGTCGGCGCGTGGCTGGTCGGCCCCCGCGAGGGGCGCTTCGACGCCAGCGGCGACAGCCACCCCATCCCCGGCCACTCGATGCTGCTGGCCGTGCTCGGGACGCTCATCCTCGCGTTCGGCTGGTACGGCTTCAACGTCGGCACGTCGGCCATCTACGGGCCCGACGACGCGCTGCTGTCGGCCCAACTCGGCCGCGTCGCGCTGAACACGACGCTCGGCATGGGTGCGGGCGCCATCGCCGCGATGGCCGTCTCTGCGTACCGTCAGGGCAAGCCCGACCCGCTGTGGACCGCCAACGGCCTGCTCGCCGGCCTCGTCGCCGTGACTGGCGCCGTTCCCCACGTCACCTGGCTCGGCGGCATCGTCCTCGGCACCCTCGGCGGCGCGCTCGTCCTCCCGACCTACCGGTTCGTCGTGGACTCGCTGCACGTCGACGACGTCTGCGGTGTGTTCGCCGTCCACGGGATGGCGGGCGCGGTCGGCACGCTGCTCATCCCGTTCTTCGCCGTGAGCGGCTTCTCGGCCACGCAGCTCCTGATGCAGGTCGTCGGTGTCGGCGTCGTCGCGACCTGGGCGGTCGTCGGCAGCGGTGTGACGTTCTGGCTCGCGGACGTCCTGTTCGGCCTCCGGGTCTCCCCCGAGGAGGAGGAAGCCGGCCTGGACGCCAGCGAGCACGGCATCGCCGCTTACCCCGAGTTCACCGGAGGCAGCGGCGGCAGCCCGGACAGCCAGCCAGTGAGCGCCGACGGCGGCTTCCCGGGGGGTGAGAGCGATGACTGACGACATCGAGATGGTCGTCGCGTACGTCCGCCCGGACGTGCTCTCTGACGTCAAGCAGGCGATTGCGAACGCCGGCGCGCCCTCTCTCACGGTGACGAAGGTCTCCGGCCGCGGGAGCCAGCCCGTGAAGACGGAGCAGTGGCGCGGCGAGGAGTACACCGTCGACCTCCACGAGAAGGCGAAAGTCGAGTGCGTCGTCGCCGACGTGGAGACCCAGAGCGTCGTCGACGCCATCGCGGACGCCGCCCACACGGGCGAGAAGGGCGACGGCAAGGTGTTCGTTCTGCCGGTAAGGGCGGCCCGGCAGATCCGCACCGGGAAGACGGGGCCGGACGCCGTCTGATAGTCCCCCGCACGTCGGCCCTCCCACCCGCTGCCAGTCTGTTAGCCGTCCGGGTCGTACGGCTCGTGGGTCGCCCGCCAGCCGTCCGCGGTCTCCTCGACGCCGGCGACCTCGTAGAGGCGGAGGCGGCGCTCCTGTTTCGTCCGGACCGGCGTGTCGTAGTGTTCGGCCTCGTAGTCCAGGTCGTCGTCCGTCTCGGCGACGAAGGCGCGGTGGGCGGCCAGCCGGTCGGCGGCGATGTCGCTGGAGAGTGTCGGTGCCTCCCGGATGCGGTCACCGAACGCCGCTGCGAGGTCGGGGTCGGTCTCGACACCGACGGAACTCCGGCCCGCGACGGCCGCCGCGAGGCTCGACGTCCCCGTCCCCCAGAACGGGTCGAGGACGGTGTCGCCGTAGACGGAGTACATGTTCACGAGGCGATACGGGAGCTCCAGCGGGAATGCGGCCGAGCGCTCCCGCAACTCGGGGTCGGCGAGCGCCTGGCGCGCGCCGTTGAGGTCCGTCCAGACGTCCGAGAACCAGGTGTTGCGCTCCTCCCAGAAGTACGCCGACTCGTAGCGCCGGTCGGCGCCCGGCTCGAACTCGCGTCGGTCGCCGTTCCGGAAGACGAGCACGTGCTCGTGTTCGAGCGTGACGTAGGCGTTCGGCGGCACCATCCCGGAGCCCATGAACTTCGCCGCCGAGTTCGCAGGCTTCCGCCAGAGCACGCCCGGCAGCGGGTCGAACCCCAGGTCGACGAACGTCTCGGTGACGCGGGCGTGGTTGTCGTAGACGCGGAATCGGTCGAGCGAGCGGGTGGCGATGCCGCCCGGCCGGAGGACGCGGGCGACCTCTCGCCAGGCGTCGGCGAGTACGGCGTGCATCCGGTCGTGGGCGCGCTCGCCGTCGCTGGCGTCCAGCGCACTCCCGATGTCGGGGTCGAGGCCTGCGAAGACGTCGTCCCACATCTCGATCATCGGGTACGGCGGGGACGTGACCACGAGGTCCACGCTGTCGTCGGCGGGCGGCAGGTCGCGAGCGTCGCCGACGTACACGCGGTGCGTGGTCTCCATCACGTCACGCGACTAGAGCCGGCCACAAACCAGTTTCGGCAGCCGACGGGCTCGCAGAAGAAGCCGGGGTCAGGCGTCGTTCATGCGCCGGGCGCGACTGGTCTCGCAGCGCCGGCAGGTCGTTACCCGGTAGGGCTCCCGGGAGAACGCCGCGTTCTCGCCGGGGCTCTCGCTCTCGGCGCGCAGCTCGATGCGGACGTCGTGGGGGGTGTCGCGGTCGCAGTCGTCACAGCGCTCCTGTCGTTCCGTCCCCATGGGTGTGGTCGCCATCGTGTCTCGTCCATGACGCGGGAGGGGCATAAGCCGGGACGATGCTCGCCCCGGTTCGGCCCGAATTAACCCGGATTAAATATCGATTTAACGCTAGTATACGGCCCTGAAACCCGAGAAACCCCGATTGCCTCTGCCAAGATAGTTCGAACCCGTACCGAACGGAATAGAACTGTGTCACTGGTGTGAGTGTTCGGGCGTTACGGGGGTGGTCCTCTCGCTCGCGCGACGGGTGCCGGCGACGGGTGATGGCAGCCTTATGGACCAGGTCCGTGGCGCAACGTCGAGAGGACAGACCGCAGAAACCGAGAGAACGAGTGGGAATCCGTCTACAGCAGGTCTTCGATGTTGTCGGCGACCTCCTCGGGGGTGTCGCCGACGGGGACGCCCGCGTCGTTCAGGGCGTTGATCTTGGACTCGGCGGTGCCGGTGCCGCTGCCGGAGACGATGGCGCCCGCGTGGCCCATGCGCTTGCCCGGCGGCGCGGTGCGGCCCGCGATGAAGCCGGCGACCGGCGTGTCCATGTTCTGGGCGATGTACGCGGCGGCGTCCTCCTCGTCCTCGCCGCCGATTTCACCGCACATCACGACGGCCTCGGTCTCCTCGTCCTGTTCGAACAGTTCGAGGGCGTCGATGAAGTCCGTCCCGATGATGGGGTCGCCGCCGATGCCGATGGCCGTGGTCTGGCCGATGCCGCGCTGCGTGAGCGAGTCCACGACCTGGTAGGTGAGGGTGCCGGAGCGTGAGACGAGGCCGACGTTCCCCTCGGAGAAGATGTTCCCCGGGAGGATGCCGAGCTTCGCCTCGCCGGGCGTGATGATGCCCGGACAGTTCGGCCCCTGCAGGCGGGTGTCCGTCTCCTGCAGGCGCTTGTTCACCTTCGCCATGTCCTGGGTCGGGATGCCCTCGGTGATGGCGACGGCGAGGTCGAGGTCCGTGTCCAGCGCCTCGAAGATGGCGTCAGCGGCGAACGCAGGCGGTACGAAGATGACGGAGGCGTCCGCGTCCTCTTCGTCCACGGCGTCGTGGACGGTGTCGTAGACGGGGACGCCGGCGACCTCCTGGCCGCCCTTCCCGGGCACCGCGCCCGCGACCACGTTCGTCCCGTAGTCGATCATCTGTTCGGCGTGGAACTTGCCTTCGCCGCCCGTGATGCCCTGCACCACGACGCGGGTGTCGTCGTCGACTAGAAT
>Ga0208138_100339_pt1 | contig 22500 bp, 21 predicted proteins | sample AntRauMetaRauer3_FD_184786 | JGI IMG/M metagenome (GOLD analysis project Ga0208138, IMG submission 184786) | Saline lake microbial communities from Rauer Lake, Antarctica, in enrichment culture - Antartic Rauer Lake 3 Metagenome Rauer3 (SPAdes)... ...
TCTGTCTGTATGATAGCTATTAGAGCGTAATCGCGGCTATTTCTATCGGGTACTGGTCCGAATAGAGTCGATCCCGTGAACGTTTTGACCGGCATTCGCAACTCCACGTGGTGTGGTTGGTGCGTCAACGAGGGCTACCTCGAAGCGCATTACGCCCAGCGGGCGAGCGCGATGGCGCCGCTCCCCGAGGACGACGGCCGCAAACCCGGCGATCAGCAGGCTTGGACGCCCGAGCAGCGTCACGCGCTCACCCGGTACGTCGACGAGCAGGCCCGCGACGCCATCGAGCCGTACACCACACTCCCGGAGGGCGTCGACTCCCTCGACAGGCAGCGAGCGCGATACACGGCTCTCAAGGCGACCCGTGATCGTGCGCTCGCGTTCGTCCTCGCGTACACCGCTGTCCGCGTCGGCGAACTCCTTCGGGACCCGAACGATCCGCGCCGGCGCGGGGTCCGGTGGGAGGAGATTTCACTCGACGACGGGAGTATGGATGTCTATCGGAAGAAACAGCAGTGGGACGCCGCGAGCCTCCCCGGGCCGGTGATCGCTCCCCTTCGGAGCTATCGCGAGCTACTTGATCCGCCAACGGAGCGGTGGCCGGTGTTCCCCACGTTCGACCAGCGGACGCTCGCGGGGCTCGTGCGGGACGAGTTGGCTGATCGAGGGACGCAACCGGATGCGATCGACGAGCGACGTGATAGATACGCCCGCGATCTCCTGTTGGCGATCGATGGAGACGTTCGGCCGCCGTCGATCACGACGGACGGTGCGCGATCGGTCCTCCAGCGACTCTCTGAGGCCGCAGAAATCGACATTGACCACCCGAAACACGATTATCTCGCTCCACACGGCGGTCGACGAGGGATGGGCGAGGTCCTCGTCCGGGCGTTCGGGTACACGGTCGCAGCCCGCTATCTCGACAATTCCGAGGAGATGGTCCGAGAGCGGTACTCACACATCGAGGCCGGAGAACTCGGCGACGTTGCCACGGAAGCGCTTAACGAGGTTGATGGGTAGTTAGATGCGGGCAACGAGCGAACGACCGGGATCCGTTCGCTCGCGATAAATACGTTCGCGAACCCACTCGTCAGCGGTAATAGACATCTATGCGGCGATTACCTGGCAGTCTCTGACTCGGCCACCGGTGGGAGCCCGGCGTCTTGGGGAGTCGGTGGATCGCGGTTCGCGAGGCGCTTTGCGCCGTAGACGACGACCAGAAGGACCGCGACCAGCACGAGCGGGAGGGAGCCCGTTACTTCGGCGAGCAGGTTCAGCCAAGGGTCAGGCACACCGTTCGGGATGAGCGCCTCTTGGTCGGCGGGATGGAAGATCCCCATGGCGTTTACGCCGGCGTGGAACACCGCGACGGCGAGGACGCTCCCGCCGGTGCTGTTGTACATCCACGTCCAGAGAATGGACCCGGCGAGGATGGAGCCCATCCAGAGGAGCTGTTGGGAGAGCGGCCAGCCGCCGTGTGTGGTCGTGGCGTTCAGAAACAGCGGGAGATGCCAGGCGGCCCACGTGACGCCCACAATCGCACTCGACACCAGTGCGCTGTAGGAGTCTTGGAGTATGGGAAGCATGAAGCCACGCCACCCGAGGTCTTCCTGGCCGCCACCCCACACGGTCCCCCACGCCATCACGAATAGGTAGATGAACGGTGACTCGAACTCGGTGAGGTCTACCGGACCGCCGGCGGCGACGAACAGTAGGACGCCCAGCGAGAGGATGATGAACGGGAGTCCGATCGCGATCGCCCACCATTTCGCACCGATCCGCCACTTGAACATCTGGCCGACCCACGTGCGGAGGCTGCCACCAGAAGCCCAGATGACGACCGCGGCACCGATCGGCGGACCGAATCCGCCGAGCCCGATCAGGATCGAGTGCGTCCAAGACGCTTCCAGACCCGAATACGCGAGTGCACCCTGGATCGTCCAGGTGAACGCGTACGCGATTGCGACGAAGCTCAGAAGTCGATGCTGATCGATCCACCCACGAATACTCCGACCCATTACCAACGTCTGTGATCGAGAACGTATTTAAAAATGCTCTCAGCCGTGGATTCTGGGCAGTACACTCTTTTCAGTTCGCATTGAATGCTATTCGTATGCCTGAGGATGTCCTCATCGCCTTCGACGGATCGCCGCTTTCCGAGCGTGCGTTGACGTACGCTATCGAGACCTTCCCGGATGCAACCCTCACCACGATGTACGTCATCAATCCGATCGACTCGATTATTGATGTGGAGGCTGGCGGCTTACCAATCGCTGAGGACTGGTACGACAATGCCCAAGAGCATGCAGTCAAAATCCATACGGCGGCCACGGACATTGCGGCAGAACACGATATCGACCTCACTACCGTCACAGAAGTTGGTAGACCCGCCCGAACAATTCTCGAGTATGCCGACGACCATGGCATCGATCAGATTGTCATGGGCAGTCACGGCCGCTCGGGGATTGACCGCACACTTCTCGGAAGCGTTGCCGAGACAGTTACCCGTCGAGCACGAATTCCGGTGACGATCATCAGGTGACGATCATCTGGCCACCATTACGATACTCCGAGCGTATCTGTAGTCAGCGGTAGATCCGCGACACAGCCAGAGTATGACCACGCAGGGGCAAGCAGGCCAATGAACTAGAAGGACCTCGTACGGTGACGTGTAATGTCTCTTGCCGAAACAGTCTCCCAGATCGATCATCTGACCGACGAAGAGCGCGAGTGCATCGAGATCTGCAACGAAGCCGCTGAGATCTGTGAGTGGTGTGCTGACGAGTGTCTCGGCGACGAGAAGATGGAAGAGTGTGCCCGGCTCTGTCGCGATGTTGCAGATATCGCGTCGCTGCATGCCCGATTCATGGCTCGCAGCTCCGACTACAGCACGCAATTGGCCGAAGCTTGTGCCGATGCCTGTGAGGAGTGTGCTGAAGAGTGTGGGCGCCACGATGCCGATCACTGCCAGGTCTGTGCCGAGGTCCTTCCGGAATGCGCCGAGAGCTGTCGGAACATGATGAGCGCCTGACTGACGCCCGAATTGCACACCAATCAGTGCCGTTGCGATGTTGTTTTTTTTTTGCTGCACCGAGTGTACTGAGAGGGGACCGGAAACTCGTACGGAGGACAGTTGAACGCGGTTAGACTTCCGCAACTGCCGTGAACAGGAGATGAACGCGTTCACGGCCAGCAGTACCAGTACGAGCCACTGGAAGATGCGCTCGGGAATGTGGTCGAAGATGTACACGCCGATCCAGACACCGAGAAACACCATCGGCATGGCGACGAGAGCCTCGATCATCAGCGGCGTCGTCACGGCTCCCGTGTAGGTGAGACTCTCGAGGCGGTACAGCATGAGCGTCCCGAAGAATGTGCCGCGTCGAACCCACTGAACACGACGATGCCGAGCGGCATCCCGACGACGAGCCCACCGACAGGAACGATCCACTTCTCCCAGTCGAACGCGTCCCGGACGCTCCACCAGACGCAATCGACAGCGAGGACTACGGCGGGGTAGTGGATCCGACGGCGTACCCCCACTCTTCGAGTACGCTGACGACGTCATCGGTACGCTGGAGACCGACCAACAGGGCCGCTTCACGGAGGTCGGCCTTGCGAACGCTCTCTCCGAGCCGGTCCTCGATCGCGATTTTCTGTGTTCGCTGTACTTCGAGCGTGCGCTCTTGTAAATGAAGCTGTACCGTCTGTGTCCGCCCGTCCGTGATGCTGTTGCGGCGGAGGATCCACGGTATCGATGCTGACCTCGTCTCAGTTGTTGCGTCCCGCTCTTCAGCGGGAGTCGGAGCGTCCACATCCTCTGGAAGGGCATCCACGTCTGCGGAACGCTCCCCCGACGGCGACGCGTCTGTTTCGTCATCTGTTGCCGTCGAATCGGCTGCTTCCGACTCTGTTTCGGTGTCCCAGCCGTTGACTGTTCCTTCTTTAAATCCCCCCATCAGGCGGTCACCTCCTCGGGCTCGTCGAGTGCTCCGGGTTCGGGCGGCGACGGCGCCGTCAGCCCACCTTGTGTCTCTAGGAACCGCGCGATCCGATCGAACTTGGCGAGCGTCTCGACTTCGTACTCCCGACGCGTGCTTCGGTGGCTCCGAACGAACTCGAACGCGCTGCACTGCTGCCGCCAGCAACCCTCCATCATCGACGTCCGATCGCCGATCACCTCGGGTACCTCGAAGGGAACGTCCTCGACGATTTCGGTTTGGTCTCTCGTCCCTTTGAACTCGATCGGGATCGCGCCCAACACGCCGACCTCGATGTTAAGCTGCGCGGCGAAGTTCGTCGCGAGTTCTTCGAGCCCCTCGACGGACGCTTCCCCCTTTGCGGAGGGCTCAAAGGGGATCAGCAGATTCCTCGTCGCGTAGATAGCGTTGTACAGGTGGTCGGACTCGGTCGCCGGCGGGTCGCAGATGAGCACGTCGTAGCGCTCGGGGATGTCGTTTTCCGCCAGCACGCGGCGGAGCTGCGCGTAGATGTTGTACGCGTCGCCGAAATCCTCGGCTCGACTTTTCTCGCGCGCCAAGTGGTCCGACAGATCTGACAGCGTGTTGTGCTCCGGGATGATGTCGATCCCTTCGGCGGTTCGGATCAGTGCGTCGAACTCGCCGGCCGGATTGTCGACGAGATGTCGAACCAGGCTATCGGCCGACGAGTCCCCGCGATCGCCGTCGACGTCGAAGAGCCGGCTCAGGTTCCCGTCTTGGGGGTCGAGCGGAACGACGAGGACGTCGAGTCCGGCCCGTGCGTGTGCGCGAGCGACGTTTGCCGTGAGCGACGTCTTCCCCACACCACCGGCTTCGCTGTACACCGTGTACGAGATCATACCAGTGATCTTAGACACTGATCATATAAACGTATGTCAGACACATGTCTCAGACAGACATATTAGAAACATACCTATGTTAGTTGTCTAAGATAGTTGTCTAAGAACGTTACCGATGGGGACTATCCAAGAGAATTGTAAAAGACAGTCGCCTAAGACGAGGCGGGTTCGGTCTCCGCGACTTCGATCCGCCCTTGCAGCTCGCGCTTCGAGGTCGGGCTGATCGTGATGTCGGATCGGTCGAGCCGATCTTTGACACGCCGTGCGTACGCCGACCGGATGCGGAAGATGTCTCGATGCCGCGGGTCGTCGATCCAGTAGTGAACGTGGACGACGACCGCATCGCTGCCGAACTCGTCGACGTACGCACTCGGCGCCGGATCGGCCAGCACGCCGCGGAGTTCGCCCGCCGCCGCCCGGAGGTGATCGAGCGCCGCGTCGATGTCGTCGTCGTACGCGAGCCCGATGTGATCCACGACTCGATAGCGTCCGCGCCCGTACGGACGAGCGACGGTCTCGCTGGTGAGCGTCGTGTTCGGGACGGTCAGGAGCGTCCCGTCGGGTGCGGTGACGCGGGTGACACGAAGCGTGATCGATCTGATCTCGCCTTCTCCGCCCGACCACTCGATGTAGTCTCCGATGTTAAACTCGGGATCGCCCACGAGGACCAGGCCGCTGACGATCGAGCCGATGACGGTTTGAGCAGCGACGCCGATGGCGAGGGTACCGGCGGCAACGACGAGCGCGGAGTTGCCCAGCCACTGGCCGTACCCGGCAACGCCCGCGCCGACGCCGATCGCAACGAGGATCACCAACAGGCGGACGTACCGGGAGATCGCCTCCTGGATCGTCGGATTGTTCCGGTTGCGACGCCGGATACCGCGGGTGATCACGGGTTCGACGACGTACCACCCTACGAGGAAGACGACCACGAAGCTGACGAGAAACCAGCCGATTTCGACGAGGTACGGCCAGAGATCAACGATCTCGCCGGGACCGACATCCGGATCGGGCGTTGCGGTCTGGAGCGCAATCGCCGCCAGATACGAAATCATACGTCGTGTTCACACGCGCCACGCACAAAATCCCGCGGACCGCATCGACGAATCAGGCTGGCAGGCGAGATCGGTCGCACTTGTCGATAACTCTTCTTAGGTTGGGTGGAATGTCCCCCACAATGAACAGCAACGATCGGGCGATTACCGGATTCACGATGGTCGCCCACACAATATTTCACTTATATGAGCTGACTATTCCGCTCTTTATCGTGATCTGGCTCGTGGCGTTCGATGTCTCAGCTGCCACGATCGGGACACTCGTAGGCGTGGGATTCGCACTTATTGGCATTGGGGCTCTCGTTAGCGGCATTCTGGCCGATGAATACGGTTCGAAGAATCTGGTCATCTCGTCGGTGCTCGGAATGGGTGCGTCGTTCATCCTGATCAGCATTTCACCAACGATTGAGACGCTGGCGGTCGCGTTGTTCGTCTGGGGGGCGACATCAAGCCTCTACCACCCGGCGGCGCTGTCGCTTCTGACTCGGGGGACAAACGAACAGGGAACAGCGCTGGCGTACCACGGGGTGGCCGGTAACGTCGGAACTGCACTCGGACCGTTCGCCGCAGCCGTCCTGTTGACGTTCCTCCCGTGGCGACAGGTCGCTGCGCTCTTCGCGCTACCAGCACTCGTCGCACTTCTTCTGGCGGCGACCGTCGAATTCGACGAAACGGCGGGCGTCAACGAGAACGCGATGTCATCCCGGACCAGTTCGGGGCCCACCGATCCACGTGAGATACTGCGACAGTCTCGACTGCTCTTCACCGGTGGCTTCATCGTAGCGTTCGTAATCATGATCGGCCACGGCGTCTACGCGCGTGGCGTGCTCTCGTTTCTGCCGGAGATCTTGGCCGGCGTTCCGCTGTTCGAGCCGGTCGAACTGATCGGCGAGCGCTTCGAACCGAGCCAATACGTGTACGCGAGCCTCCTCTTACTCGGCGGGGTCGGCCAGTACGTCGGCGGAAAGTGGACCGATCGCGGGTCCACTGAACGCGCCTTGATCGGCACGTACCTCCTCCTCGTCGTCGCCTCGATCGCCTTCTTTCCGGCGGCTGACGCCGGACTCCTCCCGCTGTTGCTCGTCTGCGGCACGCTCGGCTTCGCGATTTACATGACCGCGCCGATCCGACAGGCGCTGCTCGCGAAGTACGCTCCACCAGATATTCACGGACTCGCGTTCGGCTACTTCTACCTGGGTGTCTACGGTGCTGGTGCAGTCGGTGCAGCGCTTGCGGGTGCCGTCCTGACCTACGCGGCGCCAGCGGTGTTGTTCGTCGTCTTCGCGGGAATCGCCGCCGTCGTCGTCGCTCTCGGAGTTCTGCTCGCGTACAATTATTCGGCCGAGGGGAGTTCGTGAACCGCCTCACCTTACTGGCTCGCAGCTGAGAGCCGGACGCCCCCTCGGCGACCACGTTGGCCGGCCAAGGAGACGGCCGCGCCGATCGACCGGACGATCAGGCTAAGTCGGCGGGGGGCGACGCCCCGGACATGGTGCTCGTACTCTCCGCGGAGGAGGTCGACCGAAGCCTCGATCTGGCGGGGCTCGTCGACGTGGTGGACGACGCGTTAGTCAAACAGGCCGCCGGCGAGGTCGAGCGGCCGCATCGACCGCATTTCCCGGTCGGCGCGGGTCTCGACGGTGACGAGCCCGTCGGAACGGGGATCGCGATGCCGGCGTACATCCACGGCGCGGACCACTACGCGACGAAACTCGTCGGCGTTCACGAGGGGAACGCAGAGCGAGGCCTCCCGACGATCAACGCCCAGATCGCGCTCACGGAGGCCCGGACGGGTCTCCCGAAGGCGTTCATGGCGGGGACGACGATCACGAACGCCCGGACCGGGTGTATCGGGGCGGTATCGGTCCGGGCGTTGGCTCCGGAGCCGGACGGTGAGGGTCTCACGGTCGGAGTTGTGGGGGCGGGCGAGCAGGCGCGCTGGCAGACTCGGGCGATCGCGACCGTCGCGACGCTCTCGGACGTACGGGTCCACTCGCCGAGCGACTCGCGGACAGCGTGTGCGGCAGACCTGCGCGAGGAGGGACTTCCGGCGCGCGCCGTCGACACGCCCAGAGAAGCCGTCGAGGGTGCCGACGTGGTCGTGACCACGACGACCGCGACCGAGCCCGTCTTCCCGCCCGACGCGCTCGGCGCGGGGAGCCTCGTCGTCGCCATCGGCGCGTTCACGGCGGACATGCAGGAGCTCGATCCTCGCGTCTTCGAGCGCGCCGAGCGAACGTTCGCCGACGTCCCCGAAGAGGCCGCCGAGACCGGGGACCTCCTCGCGAGCGACCTCGACGCGGACGATCTGGTCGAACTCGGCGTCCCCCTCGCGGACGGATACGTCCGGGAGTCGCCCGATGGGGTGTTGGTGGTCGTGAGCGTCGGGTCCGCGACGCTGGACGCCGCGGCGGGCGAGATGGTCTACCGGCGGGCGGTCGAGGCGGGCGACGGCACAGAGGTCCCACTGTGACATCCTCTTCGCCGTATCGATCGGTCGACGCCAGATAGTCGACGCGTGTTGGTTGCTGCCCACCGGCCGAGAAGGTACGCGATCGTCGACTAGTTCGCCGAGATGACTGCGTATTTAGATCATTTTTAAGACAATTATTTGAACATTCATTGATTTTCGCTGCCGTTCCGACCATGGTCGCCATGAGATTTATATAGTATTACGCGTCACCCCGAACTGGAATGCCATCCGATATCACTGGACGTGTGAACCGTCGAACGCTTCTGACCGTCGCCGGCGCCGGCGGAATTGCCGGACTCTCGGGCTGTGTAGGTTTCGGCGGCGACGAGGAGAGCGGCGACGGCGGAGACGGAAGTGGGAACGACGACGGGGACGGAAGCGGGAGTGACGACGGGAACGGGGGGAGCGACGGCGGCGGGCCGGACACGATCGTCTTCGGACAGCCAGGGGCGCTGACCGGCTCATTCGACTTCCTTCAGCCCGGCGTCTCACAGGCGGCCGACGCCGCAGTCCGCCACATCAACGAGGCTGGTGGCCCGCTCGACGCGGAGCTGGAGTTAGTTCGCCGGGACACCGGCGTCGATCCCCAGGAAGCGCGGACCGTCACGACTCAATTGATCGAAAACGACGACGCCGCAGCGATCGTCGGCCTCTTCTCCAGTGAGATCAACCCGCTGTGGGATTTCTTGCAGGACCTCCAGACGCCCGTTGTCACGCCGTGGCCGGGGTCGACGTTCCTCGACACCCGAGGCGGCGACAAGGGGACCCCCGACGACGTGAGCGACGACGAGTGGGTGTGGCGGACGGTCGTCGGCGACACCGTTCACACCGGCGGGAGCGCCGTCTACGCGCTTGAGGAAGGGTTCGAGACGCTCGGCATCATCAACGGGAACACCGAGGGCGAGCGGAGCTACGTCGACGGATTCCTCTCCGTCTACGAGGAGAACGGCGGTACCGTCGCCGAGCGAGTGGAGGTCGAACTGGGAAGTTCGAGCTACCAGTCGGCGCTCAGCCGGCTCTTTGACGCCGACTTCGACGCCTTCCTCGTCAGCATGCCCCAGGAGTCGGCGATCACGGCCCTCAGCGACTGGTCCGACGGCGGCTACGGCCGTCAGCCCATCCTCTCAGACACCTTGGCACAGCAGGCAGTGATCGACCAGGTCGGCAGCGATCTCCACGGGGCATGGGCCGCCTCGCCCGGACGTTCGGGCCCGAGCTACGACACGTTCGAAGAAATTTACGCCGAAGAGGGCGATGCAGAGATCAACGGCTGGACACCGCCGTCGTGGGACGCCGTCCAGGTGACCGCGCTGGCGATCGAACGCGCCGGCGAGGCGACTCCCGAGGCGATCCAGCGCAACCTCGGTCCCGTGAGCCGCGGCGAGGGAACGACCGTCGGCACCTTCGCCGAGGGGAAGGAGGCGCTCGCCAACGGAGAAGAGATCACCTACGAGGGCGCGGCGACGCCCGTCGACTTCACCGAGCACGGCAACGTCTTCGGGAGCGTCACGATCAGCACCGCCGAGGAGGGCGGCTTCGTCGAGACGACCGAAGTCCCGGCCGAAGACGTTCGCGAGTACGTCGCGGAAGGCGAATACTGAACCGATGGGACTCCTTCAGGAGCTCATCTTCGGGTTAGTCACCGGGTCGTACATCGCGATCGCCGCGATCGGGTTCACGCTGATCTACGGGATCGTGAACATGATCAACTTCGCGTACGGCGAGTACCTGACCCTGGGCGCGTTCATCGGCTTCCTCGCCGCGAACGCCCTTCCCGGCCCGCTCCCGGTCGCGGTCGTCGCCGCGATGATCGGCGGCGGGATCGTCAGTATCGTCCTGGCCAGGGGCTTTTTCACCCCGATCAACCACACCGGGCCGGTGCCGATGTTGTTGACGTCGATCGGGCTCGGGATCGCACTCCGGAACGCGATCAGACTCGTCGGCGGGCGGAGCGCCCGCTACTTCGAGACGGAGACGGCGACGTTCCGGTTCGACGCGATCCCCGACGTTCCGGTCGGACCCGTCGACCTCCTCGGCGGCTTCTTCGTCACCTCCGAACACCTGATCGTGATCGGCTCGGCGGTGGCGGTCTTCGTCTCGATCCACGCGCTCTTGACTCGGACCGACGTGGGGATCGCGATGCGAGCGATGGGCGACGACGAGAGCCTGGCGCGCGTTCGCGGCATCGACACCCAGCTGATCCGCGACAGCGTCTGGGTGCTCGCCGGTGTCCTCGCTGGACTCGCGGGCGTGCTCATGGCCGTCCAGACGAACGTCAGCGCCGACACCGGGTTCAGTCATATCCTGCAGATACTGTCGGCCGCCATCCTCGGCGGTGCGGGAAGCCCCTACGGCGCGATTCTCGGTGCGTACGTCATCGGCCTCGTGTTGGCGGTATCGACGGCGTTCCTCCCTTCGTCGATGACCGGGTTGTCGTCGGCGATGGCGTTCGTGATCCTGATCGCCGTGCTGCTCGTCAAGCCGAGCGGGATCGCCGGAACGGAGGTGCGTGAGGCGTGAACGTTCTCGATCGCCTCCCATCCGGACACGGCGACCGAGCCCTGATCGCAGGGGTCGTCTGCCTACTCGTCGGCGCGCTGTTCGCGTTGACGCCGCTTCGCGTCCAGCTCCCGAGCGCGTTCTACGTCTTCGTCGAGGTCGGGATCCTGTTCGTGATCTACGGGATACTCGTGCTCGGGCTCGACCTCCAGTACGGTCACACCGGCCTGGTCAACTTCGGTCACGTCGTCTTCTTCGCGGTCGGCGCGTACGCGACCGCGATGCTGTCGGCACAGGACACCTTCGCGGGGATCGGGTTGGGGTACCCGTGGCCGCTGGGGCTCGCCGTCGGCGTGATTGCGGCCGCGATCCTCGGAGCGGCCGTGAGCCTCACGTCCATTCGGCTCCGCGGCGACTTCCTCGCGATCGTAACGCTCGCGACCGCCGAGATATTCCACTCGGTCTTCGTCAACTTCGAGGACATCTTCGGCGGTAACGTCGGGATACTCGGCGTGCCGCGGCCGATCGCCGCGCTCGTCGCCGACGGCGACACCCGACTGGTCGCCACCCTGCTCGTACTGGGCGGGGTCACCCTCCTGACGCTCGCGGTCGTCACTCGCCTCACCGAAGCACCGTACGGGCGCGTCCTCCGGGCGATCCGGGCCGACGAACTCGTGACGCGTTCGGTGGGGAAATCGACGATAACCTACAAGACGCAGGCGTTCGTCTACGGCGCGGCGCTCGCCGGCCTCGCCGGCGGGCTGTTCGCGCTGTACAACGGTGCGGTCGCGCCCGGCTTCTTCACCATCCAGGTGACGGTCACTATCTGGATCGGAATGTTGCTCGGTGGCGCGGCGAATCACCGGGCGGTGCTCGCCGGCCTGGCGATCATCATGGGGCTTCGGCTCGTCTCCCGGTTCGCGCTGGGCGTGACGCCGATCTCCGGCGACGTGTTCGCCTCGGCCCGGCTCATCGTCGTCGGGCTGATCCTCATCGCAGTGATCCGCTATCGCCCCGCCGGGATATGGGGCGATCCGCGGGAGCTGGGGGTGGACCAATGAGCCTCCTCTCCGCGGAGGGACTCGTCAAGGAGTTCGGCGGCTTGCGGGCGATAGACGAGCTGTCGGTGTCGGTCGAGGAAGGAGAACTCGTCGGCGTGATGGGGCCAAACGGCGCGGGGAAATCGACGTTCTTCAACTGCGTCAGCGGCGTGGTCCCACCCGACGACGGGACTGTCACTCTCAAAGGAACCGACGTGACGGGTGATTCCCCCGAGTCGCTGGCGCACCGCGGACTGGTGCGGACCTTTCAGAACACCCGCGAACTGGAGACGATGACCGTCCGCGACAACGTCCGGCTCGCCGCACCGGACCAGCCGGGCGAACGGACGCTTCCCGCGCTGCTCCGTAGCGGCTCGATGACGGAGCGGGAGGAGGCCGTCCGGGGGCGGGCCGACGAGCTGATCGAGATGTTCGAACTGGACCACCTCGCCGACGAGTACAGCAGCAACCTCTCCGGCGGCCAGCGGAAGCTGCTCGAACTCGCGCGCACGCTGATGCTCGATCCCGACGTGCTCATGCTCGACGAACCGTTCGCGGGCGTCAATCCGACGCTGACTCGCGAGATCGCCGACCACATCCGAGATCTCAACGAAAACGGAATGACCATCGTGATCATCGAACACGAGCTCGAGACGCTGACCGAACTCGTCGACCGGTTGGTCGTCCTCCAGCAGGGACGGCTGCTCGTCGAGGGCGACCCAGAGGTGGTGCTCGAAGATGAGCGCGTCATCGAGGCGTATCTCGGAGGTGACGCCGAATGAGCCTGCTCGATATCGTCGATCTCGACGCGGGGTACGGCGATCTCCAGGTCCTCTCCGGTGTCGACATCCACGTCGACGACGGCGAGTACGTCACGATCGTCGGCCCCAACGGCGCGGGCAAATCGACGGTGATGAAGACGATCGTCGGGATCGCGACGTGTCTCGGCGGGTCGATTAATTATCAGGGAACAGATATCTCTGGGTTGTCGCCCGAGGAGGTCGTCCGCGAGCGGATCGGCTACGTTCCACAGACGAACAACGTCTTCCCGACGCTGACGGTCGAGGAGAATCTGCGGCTCGGCGCCTACGTGCTCGATGAGATGCCGGAAGACCGGAAGCGCGACGTGTACGATCGCTTCCCGGCGCTCGCCGATCGAACGGACGAGGACGCCGGCTCCCTCTCGGGGGGCCAACAGCAGATGCTCGCCATGGGGTGTGCGCTGATGCTTGACCCCGACGTGTTGCTCTTAGACGAACCCAGCGCGGGGCTCGCGCCCGACCTCGTCGACGACATGTTCGACCGGGTCGACGAGATCAACGACGCCGGCACCACGATCCTCATGGTCGAACAGAACGCGAAGGAGGCGTTGCGACGCTGTGACCGCGGCTACGTGCTCGCAAACGGCCGAAACCGCTACGAGGATGACGGCGACGCCCTCCTTGGCGACGAGGACGTCCGCCGGGAGTTCCTCGGCGGGTAGCGGTTCGATCGGGGATCACGACCGTTGCGGTCCGCCGTCGCGGTCGCCGCCAGTCATTCACGCGTTTTGTTCTGTAAGCGTTATTGAAGTTATCCGCAGTGGACGGTTTCCACACTCTCAATCGCGCAGCGCAGACGAGCAATGTGCCAGAATTGCCCGAGACCGGGCGGTCCGGAGAACAGGAATCGGGCGAGAGCAAACCTCTAACTGAGTCATCCTCACACTCATCGGGCAACGGTCATTGTTCTCTCGGTGAAATTTCAATTGTTTGAATACCTCACCGTGAGGCCGAAAGTATCGTCTCAAAGACTTTCTGCTCGGCTTTCCGGAGATGCTGGTGGAACGTCGGCGGGGCTACATCGAGCGATTCAGCGACTCCCTTGCCAGACGTGTCTCGTGGCCACTCGAAATATCCCGCATAGTAGGCTGCTTCCAGCGCTGACCGCTGCCGGTCAGTCAGGTCTGCTACAAACTGTCGGTTGAACGGGTGTAAATCGTCCTGCACCCGGGTGAACTGACGGCGGCGTACCATCTTGGCTTCCGGGTATGCCTCTTTGACAGCATCGATGATTCGACGAACGCCGACGGTCGGCGCAAGATGGATTGTCATGTGAAAGTCGCCATCCTGGATGACGGCACTGTCGACATATCCGCCACGGGACGCTACCACAGGAAGCACTGATGAGTCACTGAGTCGGAGTTCAAAGTAGGTAGGATCTCCCTCCGCGCGTACAGTGACAGACTCCCACTGTGGAATCGTTTCGGCGAGACCTCGAAGCGATCCCATGGCACCCGGCGTAGCGGTCCCGTAGACGAGGAACTGTCCATTGCCGACTGCAACCGTATGTTCGAACGTGATTGTCTCTTCTGTTTCGACTGGTGCATCAAGGATTGAAAAGAGATCCTCAATCTGGAATTCCAGTTCGACAAGTTCATCGCTCAGAAGTGCCTGTTTCCGCTCCGCAGCCGCGATAGCATGACCGACGACCTCGCCGAGTTGAGTGAGCATCGTTCGCTCTTGGCCCGTGAATGCGTTTGGCCGCTCCGCGTAGATATTCAGCACGCCATAGATTGTGTCATCGTGGGCGATGGGAACTGCAGCGGACGATCGGAAGCCGTACTCTTCGATAGAATCACGCCAAGGATCATACCGGGAATCATTCTGCAGGTCGTATGTGACCTGAATAGTACCTGTCTGGAGAGCGCGTCCCGTGGGTCCTTCACTACGTTCATCAGTGGGATCGGCTGATATCGTAATGTCGTCGAGGTATCTTTCGACGCCCGCTTCAGTTCGCAGGTTCACTATCTGGGTATTCGGATCTACGTCACCGATCCAGGCAAACAGATACGAGTCTGTCCCTGCGAGGCGTTCACAGACCGTTTGTTCGATCTCCGTGCGCGTGGATTGCTCGATGACCGCACTGGTGATCTCTCGGATGACCTCGTTGAGAGTGTTTAGTGCTGCCAGTTGCTCACGCTGGTGGACCACCTCTTGCTCATGCTGGTGGCGGCCGATCGCAGCAGCGAGGATGTTTGCGACCGCCTGAACGAACGTGGCGTCGTTCTCGGAGAACGTTCTGTAGTCGGGATCGTGGGTGGCGAGGATGCCCCACGGGTCGTCGGTGGGACCGATGATCGTACTGATACCGCTCCGTACGTCGTGATTCCTGAGAAGGGCGGGACCAGTGAACCGCGTTTCCGTCGTGAGATCATCGACCAAAACCGGTTGATCAGTCGCCAGTGTGTAAGTCGCCTGCGAGTCATCTTCGACGGACGAGACTGTCGCGTCGCCGACGAGATCCTCATCCCATCCGACGCCCTGGCGAAGCAGGAGTTCTTCAGCATCAGCGTCGAGGTCTAACACTTTGCAGTAGTCGGTATCGAGAGTCGTGGCGACGAGTTCCGCTGCATCCGCGAGTAACGCGTCGAGGTCTTGCTCTTCGAGCGCACGCTGCCCGAGGTCACTCACTACGTTCAGCTGACGAACCCGATCTCTGAGTTTCTGTTCGTGTGCGACACGCTCGCTGACATCGCGAACGACTCCGACTTTCTGAAGTGTCCCGTCGTCGGATGGAAGGGCAGTGAAGTGACTTTCGGCGCGTAGGCGACTCCCGTCGGCGCAATGAATGTCTGCCTCTATGACAGCGCTCTCGCCACCCTCTTCGGCGATTTCCTGCGTTCGTTCAAAGGATTCGGCGCTGACATCCTCAGAGACGACAAGCGAACAGTGTGCGCCGAGGAGTTCCTCACGGTCGTATCCAGTCATCTCGACGTACGCGTCGTTGATTTCGGTAAAGCAATAGTCGTCGTCAAGAACGTAGATACCGTCCTCGATGGCGTCAATGATACTCTCATAGACTTCGAGTTCGCGCTCGCGTTCCTTACGCTCGGTGACATCACGGACGTAGATCGAGAGACCCATTTCAGACGGATACGTTCGGATTTCGACCCAGATATCGAGAAGTTCCGAGTAGAACTCGAATTCGACGGATTCCTGGGTTTCGACCGCTTGCTCTACCATCTCCCTGGGGTACCCCTCCGTAACTTCTGGGAGCACGTCCCGGACACGCGCCTGAAGCAGTTCCCCAACGGACAGGTCTACCAGCTTCGCAGCACGGTCGTTGACGTACGTGATTCGCCAGTCGTCGTCGAGCGCGAAGAATGCCTCGTCGATTCGTGTGAAGATATCGTCTAATTCGGCTTGGAGGTCGTCACGCAGTCGTTCGAGCCGGCGTTCCCGCGCCTTCCGCTCACTGGTGTCCCGACCAGTACCAGTGAGTCCGACGATCTCACCCGTTTCGTCCGTGATAGGCCCACCAGTGAATTCGTACGGGATCTCGTCGCCGTCGGCAGTCACGAGTGGTAGTTCGACCTTCACCTTCTTTCCGTGTTCGAGCACTTGGGCAATGGCGGCCGTGGTCTCGTCAGCCGCCCTCTCGGCGATGAACTCGACGGGCTGCATATCTTCTATTTCCGCGTCCGTATAGCCAGTCACCTCGCGGAAGCGGTCATTCCACCGAAGGAACTGGCCGTCAGTGTCGATCGCGTACAGTACGTCCTGCTGAGTATCCAGCACGCTTTCAACGAACGCGTTTTCCTCGTGGAGTTGTTGTTCGTATTCCCAACGGTCAGTCATGCTGCGCGCGACCTTCACATATCCGATGAGGCCGCCTTCGTCATCCCGAAGTGCAGTAAGGGTAACATTCGCCCAAAAGCGCGAGCCATCGTCGCGCAGCCGCCAGCCCTCATCTTGTATCGAGCCCTCGTGAGCGGCCGCTCGTAGGTTTCTTTCGGGAATCCCGCTTTCCCGGTCCTCCTCTGTATAGAATGTCGAAAAGTGCTCGTCCAGGATATCGTCGGCGTCGTACCCCTTGATACGTGCAGCGCCGGGATTCCACGTCTGAACGTACCCCTCAGAGTCGAGGAGAAAGATCGCGTACTCGTCGGTCGCCTTGACAAGTGAGTGAAACTGTTGCTCTACGCGGGTAACCGGCTCCGATTGGCCTACGTGAGGATTCCCGTCGTCGCCCGTTTTAAAAGGCGTTTTCGGTCGCCACCATATTCTAGCACTCGCCCCGACCTTTTTCGTTTTGAGATGATTGTTCTCAACGAGTCGCTCCAGTCTGTTGTACGTGGTTCGCCGGCCGAGGTCAAGGCGATCTGCGATCTCTGGTGTCGTCAACGGTTCCGCTGTCTCATCGAAGATGACTACTATCTCTTCTAATTGTTCTGTGAGCGAATTTTGATCCATTGAGTCTGTATCGGCCTCTCGCTGTATTAACTTTCCTCCGGTGGAAAGAGGTGGAGAACAGACAGCCGGATAGCCGGTTAATACTCTGTAAATAAATAGATGGTAAACCACCGAATATGGATTGTACCAAATCTGTCATGATTAAAAATGACCTAATCAGTTATAGAACGAACTTACGACCGATGGAGGCATTTACTGAAATAGCAGCGCCGATCTGGAGACCACTATGTCCCGTAATACAGCCGAATCAACGAATCAGCAGGTGAGAAAGGTCAATCTGACCGAAAGCGAGCGACACACACTCCTGAGTTCCGAACGCCGCCGTAGAGTGCTCGATATTCTCGAAGAGCAGACCACACCAGTACAGTTCACAGACTTAGCAACCGAAGTCGCCAAGCAAGAACCTGGTCTCGATGCAGAGGATTCAGAGACAGTGGAGCGTGTGAAAATTTCGCTGCACCATACCCACTTGCCAAAGATGGATGGCCTCGGAGTGCTCACGTACGATCCCGATTCGCATCATATCAGAGTATAACGGTACAGCGATACTCGATTGCAGGAGTGGGTGTTGCAGACCGCCGACGGCGACGTGACTTATAAACAACCGCGAGCGGCAGCGACATCTATTTATAAATGAATGCGGCGGTGGCGTTGCCGGGCGAAGCTCGGTTGCCCGAGGGACTGCGTCCCTCGCTGCCAGAGAATCTGTGATTCTCGCTGGAGTCGGCTCGGCGTTTATAAACGCCGAGCCGACGAGGCTGGGGAGGCGTGAGGCTGCGGCCCGCGAGCAACGCGAGCGGGAGCACGGAAGTCGCAGCCCGCGCAGCGAACGGAGTGAGCGAGCAGGACCGTCTTCCGGCGGTGCTGTGTGGCGCAGTTGAGCCGTTAGCACCGTTTCTGCCACGATCGACGACTGATACACAGCCGACGGCAACACCACTGCTCCACTTATAAACTATCGCGCCACCGGATCGATTCAACCACTCCCCCACTCGATCAAGAAGCACGCTTCAGCGACTGGCTGTTTTATAGTGTGTTATATGGGACGTAATATTCAACAGGGCCGTTCTTTAGTGTTCTGCGTCGACGAGCCCGATGTACGGACGACCGACGGGATGGCTCACGGACAGCCACTCGATCTTCCGGTCGCCGAGCGATCCCGCGGTACGGTCGTCGACCTCGAGGATCCGATCGTTATTGTCCCGTCCCTCGTCACCGAGGAGGTACGCGACGGGTCGTGGGCCGAACGCCGCAAGCCCGTCGGCGAGCCAACCGTCTCCGCGCGGCTCCGCGAGCGTGACGGGCAAATCGGAAAACGACGCGGTCTCGGCGTCTAAGTCGTCGCTCTCACCGATCGTCGGATCGCTTGCGTCGAAGGCGGTCTCGAACATCCCGATTGCGGCGTCGAGGTCGGCGACTCCGAGCACGATCGTGTCGATCCCGACGATCGACGACGCCGACAGGTCTCCGGTCGGCTGGACCCGGCGTTCTCGGGGCGTTCGGTCGCTGATGAGGAACGGGAGCGTCGAGCCCGGGTCACCCTCGCCGAGGTACGTGAGGTCCCACTCGACCAGCGTGCCGTCCTCTCGCGTCCGCTCGTATCCGGAGGGGCCGTCGACGCGGACGCCGCGGTCACGGAGGTCGGCGCTCGCGGCCTCGATGTCGTCGACGTCGACCGCCCACGCGCACGGGCCGCCGTCCTCGCGGATGGGAACGTCCCACCACGGCGACTCGGCGCCCGACTCCAGTGTCGAGATAAGTTCGATGTAGCTTCCGTCCCGAAACCCGACGATCGCCATGTGCGTGACGCCGTTCGAGTGGCTGCCGCCGTACTCGACCGGGAAGCCGGCCTCGCTGAACGCGTCGACGAGTCGGTCCAGGTCCCGCCCCGCGACCGTGACGTGGTCGATACAGAGGTCCATACCGGGAGGCCGGAACCGACCGGCAAATACGTTCCGGCGGAGTCTCTGCGGTTGCCCCTAACAGAGACCTCGACGCCGATCGCGCCAGCGAACCAGAAGGTTCACTGACACGTGCCACGTGTCTACACGTACCGCCGTCGAATCCGGCGTATCATACAGATGGTCACTCTCAGTCGGCTCTCCGAGTTCGTCACTCGACAGCGGGTCGGACTGGTTCTGGGACCGTCGCTGTTCGCCGGCTTGCTCATAGTTGTACCGTTCGACATCTCTCCGTCCGCAAACGCAGCGCTCGCGAGCACCCTCTGGGTCGCGACTTGGTGGATGTCTGAAGCGATCCCGATTCCAGCGACGAGCCTCCTTCCAATTGTGCTCTTTCCGCTGACCGGCGTCGTTGACACCCCGACAGCGACGGCACCGTATGCCGATCCGGTGGTGTTTCTGTTATTGGGGGGGTTCCTCCTTGCGCTCGGGATCGAACGTTGGGGGCTTCACAGGCGGATCGCTCTCACCGTCGTGAGCCTCGTCGGCGTTCGGGTTGACCGGCTCCTGCTCGGGTTCATGGTGGCGACCGCCTTCCTCTCGATGTGGATCTCGAACTCCGCAACGGCGATGTTGATGGTGCCGATTGGGGCCGCGGTCATCGTCTCGGTCAGAGCCGCTGACGAGCAGGAACGAGAGTCGACTGCGGAGGACAACGCAGTTGACCTCGTCACAGCGGTTCGGATGGACCCGGACGACCAGCCCGTGACAGACTTCGGGCTCGCACTGATGCTCGGAATCGCGTACAGCGCATCGATCGGGGGTGTGGCAACACTGATCGGGAGTCCCCCGAACGCAGTCTTCGCAGGCGTGGCGGAGTCACGTCTTGACGTGCAAATCGGCTTCCTCGACTGGCTCGTGTTCGCGGGGCCGCTGTCCGTCGTGTTCCTGTTCGTCACCTGGCTGTTGCTGTTGAAACTCCTACGGCCGGAGATTCCACTCGATCGGGGTGCTGAAGCCGTACTTCGGACACAGCGTGAAGAACTCGGAGGGGTCTCTCGTGGTGAGCGACGGATGTTGGCGATATTCGCGCTTGTCGGTGCTGGATGGCTCCTCCGACCATTCGTCCTCCAGCCGCTGTTCCCGGCCATTACGGATACGATCGTTGCCATAGTTGGCGGGGTGCTCCTGTTTGTCGTTCCCGTTGACTACGAAAACCGGGTGTTCCTACTTGACTGGAATGATGCGATGCGCCTGCCATGGGGCGTTCTCCTTCTCCTCGGAGCTGGGTTTTCACTGGCGAACGGGTTTCAGGAGAGTGGGCTTGACACAGCTATCGCACACGGTTTGGCTGGCATTGCGGGAGTTCCGGTGTACGTTCTCGTCCTTGTGGTCGCCACAGTCGTCGTGTTTCTGACAGAGGTCACGTCGAACACGGCGACAGCGACGGTCTTCATGCCGATCATGATCAGCCTCGGGCTGACCATTGGTGTGTCGCCGCTCATGTTGATGGCAACCGCCGCGCTCGCAGCCTCGATGGCGTTTATGCTCCCGGTGGCGACACCCCCAAACGCGGTCGTTTTCGGCAGCGGCTACGTGACGATTCCCCAGATGTCGCGTACCGGTCTGTGGCTGAACCTGCTCGGGATCGTCGCCATCATCGTACTCATGTATCTATGGCTTCCAATCGCCTTCGCATTCACCGGATAGGCTGTGGAGCCGTGCGAGGCTCTGAACTGCCCAATGTTCGGGAGCGAGTACACACAAGGTATCGCCGGCTTGCGCACCCGCTGTCCCCGACGAGCGATACGCCGGTAGCGTAATGTTGTTTTGATTATTAGGGTGAAAATCAACACAAATTTTGTTGCCTGGGCCTACATGGACGTATGGAATACGAGATCGGGAGTACCGAGTCGGTGAGTACAGCTGTTGTCCGTGCCGTAAGCGCCGTTGACGGTCGGGAGCCCAGTTCTCTCCCACCGCTAGCGCGTGTCCTTGACCCGGATGCGCTGGATGCACTCTTTGACTCGCACGCTGACGGGAGGCCGCGAACTGGTGGCCGTCTGTTATTTATATATAATTCCTGCCATGTTGCCATCGACAACGGTGAGTTTCTCACCGTTCAGCCGCTTGAAAACCACCCGCGGGCCACCAGCGATCGAGTAGATAGCTGTACTGATTGATGATGACGCCCGCTCACGAGTTTCCGTGCGTGTGACTACTGATGGGGATCGCGAGCAGCTATCAGCCCTTGGGCCATGAGCCGCCGGGCGATCACGACGAGCCCATTGCCGAACCCCTCACCGAAGATAGCTTGCTCTTCTCTCGTACCGGGGATGATCGAACTCACTAAGATCGCTGAGCGGTCGACCAGTAACAGGCGACCGATCGCCGTCTCATCATCGGTCCTGTTTTCGCCGCGTAACCACTCAAGTCCGGAGATGAACGTCGTAGCGTCCGGTACAGCCGCTTGAATTTGTTTTTGGAGGGGCTTCGTCAACGCACCAATGACCAATTCGACACCGCCACCAACGTCATTGAGCGTCTCGACGAGATCCTCCGTCAAGAGTGAGTCGTCGCCGATGACGAGTACAACCTCCTCTGTGGCCTTCTCGATAAGCTGATCTGCCCTGTTTTCGATTGCGTTCCGCCCGGCCATCGCCCATATCTGCTGGACGGGAGACTCATCGCCATCGTCGACGACGTCGACGGTATCGAGAGCGTCGCGCAGCCGATCGACACGCTCCTCGTACTGATCGCGGAGCGTTTCGGTCGCCTCATCGAGTGAAACCGCGCGAAATCGCTGTGGGCTCGAGTGGTGGATCTCGACCAGGCCCTGCGCCTCCAGGATCCGTATCGCGTCGTACACCCGTGTCCGAGGAACCTCGGTAAGCTCACTCAGCTTCTTTGCAGTTCCCGTATTGAGGCGAGTTAATCCGACGAAGCATCGAGCCTCGTATTCTTTCAATCCGAGTTGCTGGAGAACCTCGATCGCTTCCTCCACGTTTTTTGGTGTATCCATGTGTCCCAACTTCCCAGGAATCCCGGGATTTCACTGATAGTTTTCTCCCCAGGACGGATAGGCATTGTCACTGTAGATATGACAGTACGTACTGGTTAAATAGAAAATATCTGGTTTGGCTACGTAGTCCGCAATTGAGAGGTGGTTATCTGATCCAGTTGTAATACACTCAGTGACGACAGTATTACGAGCGTTCGATAGCACTCCGAACGGGATGGTAAGCCACAGACGGGAATTACGGAGAATCGAGGAGAAAGCCTCGCGCTTTAGCGCGGGGATGAATCCGACACTTCCTTTCACACTCCACCAGTCGATGGCACAGCGGGATATTCCACGCTACCCCCCAATCCAAGCCTTCAAGTAATTTTGTCTACATAGGTTACGTATGGCGAAACAGGTCGTTACTCGCACCTACACTGCGTCCATACGGAACCAG
>Ga0208138_100340_pt1 | contig 22498 bp, 7 predicted proteins | sample AntRauMetaRauer3_FD_184786 | JGI IMG/M metagenome (GOLD analysis project Ga0208138, IMG submission 184786) | Saline lake microbial communities from Rauer Lake, Antarctica, in enrichment culture - Antartic Rauer Lake 3 Metagenome Rauer3 (SPAdes)... ...
TCCTCGTCAAGGCGGTTGACGAGAAAGTTAAGAAGCTGGTCCTCGTGGATCTCACCGTCTGCTTGTTTGGTTTTAGACACACCTTCAGCAAGCAGACGTTCTAACTAAGCGGCTTTGTGAAGTACTGAGTTTTGGTGCGACTTGTATACCGCAACAGTGATCTGAGTACGACGAACTCAAGAATCAGCGCAATACCGATAGAAACCCCAAGCAACAGCAGTGTCGACTGCCAGGCAGGGATCTCGCTGAACACCTGCGTCAAACCCTCACTGATTATCTCATTCATTCTTCTCTAAAGGACAACTGCTGAATTAACGTTTTGCTCTCGTAGTTTCAAGACTGGATAGTGAGACCACCCGCTACATTCTGTGTCTAGTTCGTCGACGGAGCATGAGAGCGACCGCAAGCACCGAGACGAGTCCAACAAGGAGACCGAATCCGGGTGCCTCATCATCGGTTCGGGATTCAGCTGTCGACTCGTCTGGTGGTGAATCGGTCGACTGTTCGTCGTCTGGTGGATCATTGCCACCGATTGCGAAGACCGAGAATCCGGGCGTGATCGCCTCGTACTGGGCCCCCGCGTCGGTTTCTCTCACAAGCGAGGTTTCGAGTGGGACCCACGCTCCGTCGACGTTACGGAAGAGCGTGACCCCACTGGGCGGGCCTTCCAGATCGTCTTCGGTGACGCTGAACGTGATTGAGGCCTCGGTGATCTCCTCATCGTCCAGATCGTGATCGATGGTCATGTACTCGATAGGATCTGCGCCGTCGGTCTCGCGGGAAAGTGCGATTGCGCCCTCAGGGTTGTTCTCGTCGAGGTCTTCGTGTGAGCGAACGCTCACCGAGAAATCCCGGTCCGTGTTGGTCGTCACTGAGAGGCCGTCGACGCTCGAATCATCACCTTGTGCGAGTGGTTCGCCATCCTCGCGGACGACTGCGACCGGTTGGCCCGCCTTTGCGCCGGTAACCGTCACTGTCGACCCAGTGGTTTCGTCGTCGCCAGGTTCGGTACTCACTGCCACGTCAGCAGCGTCCGGTGATCCGCCCCCACTGCCACCGCCGCCTCCACCGTTATTGTTGGAGGGTCGGGACGCGACTGTCACCACGGGACTCGCGTTCACTGTCGAATCGTCGACCCATGCGAGTGTTACCCCGTACGTGCTAGCGGTGTTCTCCGTGAAGCTGAACGTTGCAGTGCCGTCTGCATTAGTAACAGTCATCGTTCCGTTGAGGAGTCCTCCAAGGCTGTCGTTGGCGATAACTTCGATAGTCACGCCCTCACCAGCGTCGCCGCCGCTTTCGGTGGCAGTGACGGTGATCGTTCCGCTATTTCCGGCGGTGATAGTTTGGTTCGACGCCGTGAGGCTGTCGACCGTGATGGGCGTCGCGCCTTCCCATGACAGTCGCGGGTAGCTACTGGTGAGGTTCCACGTTGACTCAAAGTCAAACGCGGTCATCGTGGCCGCGGGCGCGAAGCGTTGCATTTCGGGAGCGGGACCCGTGTCGGTGACATCACCGAAGCCGATGAGAGTGCTGGTGGTTCCAGTAGATGTTCCGGTTGCATTTGTTTGGCCCGTGGTCCCCACATCCCAGTAGGAACCGTCGATAGAATACAGGTAGCCGTTACCGACGATCCCACCGAGATTCGTGGTTCCGGACACCGTTCCTGTTGCGTACGACCGATTCAGTGATCCTTCGTTAGAGTAGCCGACAAGCCCACCGATATTAGCATCACCAGAGACAGTCCCGGTTGCGTACGACTGGTTTATCGTGCCCTTAAGCGAATAGCCGACCAGTCCACCGACACTGTAGGTTCCAGAGACAGCCCCTGTTGCGTACGAGTGACGGATCTGACCGCGATTTCTGCCGACAAGGCCACCGACATCCCGATAGCCGGTAACATTCCCTGTCGCATACGACCGATTTACACGCCCGTTGTTGACTCTGATCAGCCCACCAGCCGACGTGTTGCTGGAAACGTTCCCTGTTGCATACGACCGAGTGACACTCCCTCGATTTTCTCGAATCAACCCTGCACTCCGATTTCCGGAGACAGTGCTTACCGCATACGACTGGCTCACGGTGCCACTATTGATACCAATCAGGCCCGATACACGTGAGATACCGGTGACAGTGCTCGTCGTGTACGACTGACTCACGGTGCCCCCATTGGTGTTCGTCAACCCAGAAACAGAGTAGTTCCCAGCGACAATCCCAGTCACAGACGACTGGTTCATACTGCCAGCATGAAGGTTACTCAGGCCAGTTACAAACTCATCTCCACGTATATCGACATCTTCTAACTCGATGTCATCGATGTCCGCACTCGATCCAGTGTTCGAAAACAGGCCGACGAAGTCCGTCGACGGTCGGTTGATAGACAACCCCGAAACGGTGTGACCAGCGCCGTCGAAGCTGCCAGTGAACGCTGTTCCTTGGTATGCGCCTTTCGAACTGTTGGTGTCTTTGGCAATCGGTTCGAAGCCAGCGCCACCGTTCCAGCTGGTCGTTCCACTGGCGTCGACATCGACCACGAGCCGGTAGTCCCGGCTGAGCGTCGTACTGTTGCGACCGATTGCCTGCAACGCCTTGTCGCTGGTGACGTTGTACGCGCCATCGTAGAGCACCATATCATCGAGAATCCGCGCCTGCTCGGTGTCATCGGGGGCCGAGAAGTGGGGCGTCGAAGTTGTCCGTGGGGTTGTTTGGAGGTCTGGGAAGTCACCAGCGACTGCCATCCAGTCGGCGGCGAAATCAAGTCCGGACATATTGCCGCCAGTGCCGTTCGACGCCCAACTGCCCTGCATTTCGGTGGTGTCGAGTCCCGTGAGGCTTCCAGTCCCACTCCCCAGACCAGCAGTTTGGCCACTCCGCTGGGTATCCCAGTACGACGTTGTCACCGTGCCGGTGCTGTCGCCGACGAACCCACCAACGAGGCTTGAGCCGTCGACACTGCCGGTCGCGTACGCCGAACCCACCGTCCCGCCGTAGTTGCCGCCGACGAGTCCGCCGACCCGACTCGTTCCGGTGACACTGCCGGTGGCATACGACGTAGTAACCGTGTCGTAGTTGGAGCCGACGAGCCCACCGACCCGGTCATCTCCGTCGACATCGCCTGTGGCGTACGACGTACGCACCGAGCCGCCGCTGCTTATGCCGATGAGCCCGCCGACATAGTCAGTGCCGTCGACACTGCTGGTGGCGTACGACGATCTCACCGTGCCGCTGTTTTGGCCGATGAGCCCGCCGACGCTGCTGGAGCCGTTGCTACTGCCTGTGGCGTACGATGAGCGGACGGTACCGTCGTCGTTGACGCCGACCAGCCCGCCAACGAAGCTAAAGCCTTCAACAGTGACGTTTTCGAGCCCGACGTTCGTGAGTGTGCCACTCGAACCGAGATTTGCAAACAATCCGGCATCATACAGGCCCGGGCGGTCGATATAGAGTCCCGAAATCGTGTACCCGTTACCGTCGAAACGGCCCTCAAACGGGAACACGATTCCAATCGGCTCGAAGCCACCGGCACCCCACTGAACAGTTCCACTGGCGTCGATATCTTCGGTGAGCACATAGTTCTGATCGAGCCCATTGTCCTCGATACACTGGAGTTGGCTGACGTTCGTGACCTCGTAAAATCCCGAGGCGTTCTGCGTATAACTAACAGTGTTACAGGTCGGTGCGGTGTCGGTCGCCGCGACAGTACCGACCAGCCCCGGCGCAATTGTAACCATCGATCCCAAAAGGAGTACCGAGAAGACGACCACCCGAAGGTGATCCCGTGAATCGCTCATCGCACTCCGCCGCCGAAAACAGATACTGCCTGCTCGACTCTTCGGCGTCGACACGTCGCTTCGATCCTTGCTTGCCCGGCTGTCCGCTCCCCACTCCAATCAACGAGACAATTCATATACTAATGAAGGTGTATTTAAATTAAATATCCACCGTGTACACAATGTTTCACCGGTAAACAATTGTTCACCGGTGAACTGTCGACTGGTCAGCTATTCGAGACGTACCGTGACCGGGCCGAAGGAGTGGCGTGAGCAGTCGGGTTACCACGTCACAGTACGTTTCGATACCCTGACCTCCCTGTTCTGACATCTGAACACCGTTCTCACACCGTCTCGTCGACCGCAACGTCGAGTAACATCTGTTCTGGCGAGGAATCACCGTTCTGCCGGAGCGTCACATCGCCGTCACGGTTGTACTGGACGGCGAGACGGTAGGTACCCGACTTGATGAAGTCTCCTGTGAGGAGTAATACTCCAGTGCTGTCCAAAGACCGCGAGAGAGTCACATTGGTGACCGGGGTGAACTGCGATTCAGGAGCGATCCAGCGCTGATGTCGAACGCCGTCTGGTCCAACGATCCTGAATTCGGCGCCAGTCGGTGGGAGCCTGGTTTCGGATCCCGCCGATATCGACTGAATGCCAGCACCTGTCTGGGTCGGTATCAGTCCGCTGTGCAGGTGGAACTGAGTGCCAGCCGGATGTTCGGTCGCGTCGGCGAACGCATGGTACTGGACCCATTGGTCTGCACGAGCTATACATTCGACATCGTGGAAGTTCGCCGCGAGGTTCGCACGACAGTAGAGTGCAATCGCACCGTGGTCGATGGTGTCGTCCTCGACACTGAACAGTTCTACACCGTCGAGATAGCCCGTGAATCGGTCGCCTTGGCAGTCGATAGTGAGTATATACTCGCGTCCAGACTCGAAGGCGACGTCATCCGACCACAGCGGAATCGTGATCCCGTCGACCTGTCGATCGAATCGTCGGTAAGAACGCTCTGAATCCATGGAGAACCGGTAGTAGTTCTCGTCGTCACGGCAGCGGACCATGACGCCAATCGCGTCGTTGTCATCTGATCGGAGTCGAACCGTGATGCGACCGTCGCTGAATGTCTCGTCCGTGACGAGATAGGTCCCCGGAGCACCGTATGGCTCGCCGTGGAAGCCGTAGATGTTGCTGTGCTGTTCGAGCGTCCCGTCGACGACGCGCCAGTCCGATGTGCGCGTCGTCTCGGGCGGTTCGTCGACAGCCTGCCAGCCGTCGAGTCCCGGATCGTCGAAGGCTTCTGTGAACAGTGTCGGTCGCCACGCATCAGCATGTGACGAAACCTCCGTTACGGTGACGGCGTCATCGCCCGCGACATACGGGCCGAACGAGCCTTGGGGCCCACCAGGGTCTGCGACCGCACAGACGGGTGTGTCGTCGACGAACGCCCACAGCATGCCATCTCTGGGTTCTACCCGAAGGGAGAATGGTTCGGTCTCCGAATGGACGGTGTCGTCCGACCAGAGAACCGTCTCCGTCGTCCCGTCGTACTCCGAGAGCTGGCGACCTGCAGGTCCAAGCACGAATCGGAATCCTGTATCGCCGACGATGCGGAAGTCGACCCCAACGGTGTTTGAACCCCGAGATTCGAAAGCGACCGTCCAGACTGCGTCTTCGTGGTAGGCACCATCAACAGCCAACGTAGTGGAATTCCCCTCTGGAATACAGCGGAGCTGACCGGAATCACGTTCCCACCGTCCGTCTGTCGGCACGCGGTACTCCGAGAGATCAGTCGTGGTCATCTCGTCCTCGAAAGCAGGATCGACGAGTGCGGGTTCGTAACCCCTGCCGGTCTGTCGATAGTCGACCGTGTGTCCAGTCAGATCAATGGACTCGTTGAGCAGCACGTCGACTGATTCGTCCGAGCCGTAAGAAGCTCGGGTGACTTTCAGGCCACGGGGTGGCATGGTGGTAGGTCGGCGGTCGGCGGTGTAGCCGACGCCGACTGTGGTCCGAGTCCAGTCGACTGGTTCTGGGCTTTCGAGAAGGAGTGCGCGGACTGCATCGTCTTCGTAGACGGCCGTCGCTTCGACGCGTTCCGGCGGGTCACCAGTCGGTCGGTCGAGTGTGGCTACTGCGGTCTCATAGGCTCGGGCTTCGTCTGGCGACGGTGCAGTATTTGCTACAGCGAGGTCTACGGTCGACGTCGGATCAATAGTGGACGTGGTCGTCGTAGCCCACGTTTCGTCAGCGTAGCTCCCGAGGTGGTGGGCAGCGTTCGCGAACTGCGACGTGGTGAACTCGAACCGATAGGCAATCGGTGCATCCGTCGAGACATCGTCCACTCGAAGCTCCCCGAAACGTGCGGGGCCACGGGCGAGCAGGGCGACACCACCTTGGTCGACTGCATCGAGAGAGTGCTCGAAGACGGCGGTGTCGTCCTCGTACACTCGGAGGTCGGTGCCGACGATCTCGAGGCTCACGTCGTACGGTCGACCTCGGCTGACCGCGCTGTCCGACTTCCGCTGTATGACAGTCACCCGGCTTCCCGTGACCTCTTCGAGTCTCCGTTCGCCGTCGTTGCCGTCAATAACGTACCGAAGGTGATCGTCGGTGTCGGGGTCGTAGTGGACACTGAGGCCCGCCGCAGAGTCTGCTGCGCCGAGTGTCACGGTCGTGGCGGCGACGTAATCGGTCCAATTACGCGGGCCGGGTGCACCTTGGACGGAATCGCGAACCCAGAGGTTAGGCGATTCGTCACTGTCTGCCATTGCAGTCTGGTGGACGGTTCCCCGGCCGGGAATCATCCAGCGTGAATCAGTGAATGACGGTGTCCCGTCGACCTCAATAGTACTCGCTGCCGCGTCGACGGCTGTGATGTGATAAACCTTGGTGTCAGCCGCCGCCGCGAAACGGACGACGTCGACACCTGCCTCAATATCGCTGAGATCGGCGTCGACGTACTTCGGTTCGCCTCCAGCGGAGACAGCATCGTCACGCATCTGAAGGTGGAATCCCTCTCCGGATTGCTCGGCTTGTTCGCCACTGAGCTCCGAGTGGCCCTCAACGGTCCAATCAGCCGAACTCCCGGTACCCTTGGTACTCCACGGTTCTGAACCATCGTAATATGCCAGATCACCGAAGGTGTCTCGAAGTAATCGAGGTACGAGTCGGGCCTCGTACACCTCGTCAGCACCCAACACTCCCAATCCCAGCGTGGCGTCGACGAGCTTTGCACGAGCGACGACTGCTTCGTCGACACCCACACAGTCTCCGTGGTCGATTGCTCGGATCCATTGGCGTTGTGCGACATCCTCGAGGAGTTCAGATTGGGTCCCCCACTGATTGGTACCGATGTGGAGGCGACCTGCTGGCGTTCGAACAGGTTCGTTATTCCGGTCGAAAAGCACGAGTGCGAGGTCACGACCGGACACCCAGTACAGTCGGTCGACGTAGTTTCGAGTGAACCGTGTACCGACGTCATAGGCTCGGTAGACTGGTCGAGGAAGTACAGGTGACTCACCACGTTTCGGGATCGTTTCGGGGATCGTGCCCTCGATATACCGAGTTAGGTCCTCAAGGCCACTGTCGAATTCTTCGGGATCGCTGCGGCTTGGGACGGTGAGATCGGCGAGTGCTGGCGGGCCATCCGTGCGGAAGTACGCGTATTGGGTTGTGACCCGATCTTCGCTGTACCAGTCAAAGTCACTGAGACCTCTAGCTTGCGTCGTAGTTTCGATGGCAATACGGTATGTCGCATATGGATCGAAGACCGCCCCGGTGTCACCGAGGCGGGCGACTTGGTTTCGAATGGTCCGTTCTCGCGCCGTCTCGAAGCTACCGACCTCAGCGAGATTCCAGTTCGAAGAACAGATCGAGAGCAAGGAGAGATCACCGAGCCCTGAACTCGCGAAGGAATCTAGATGGATCGTCATAATGACGACCTGATCAAGTTCGCCCTCACGGCTTGTCAGGACGAGTTGCTGGATACCACGTGGGGAGACAGCCATCTCCGAGACCTGCGTTCCGGTGTCGTCGGTCCCGAACAATAGGATTGCATCACAGTGTTTGTCGACGACTGCGGCCACCTTGACGGACTTCCGCGGTTCAGGAAGGTCGACAGCGAGAGCTTGGGCAGACTGACCGTCGTCTGGTGGTGCGTACCCAACTGTGAGTGTGCGTTGTAAGCCGTCTTCGGTGTAGATATCCTTGATTGTGGGTTCGTCAGTCGACCAGTTCGTGACGTGCTTGAACACCGGCCACTCCGAACCACCGTTACGGGTGATATCGGTCACGGGTACCCCGTAGAACGTTGCATCCTGGGCGGTGAAATCGGCAGTGGTCAGGCCTTCAAAATCCCAGCAATCCCGGTTTGCCAGACAGGGGTAGTTACCGGCGAATTCGTCGATCGTGTCACCCCAGGTCCCGCCCGTGTGACGGACGTACTCGAAGGGGTTCGCAGAGAGCAATCGGAGTTTGGTGTTCGCCATCGGCGGCCCACCACCTTCGGTCCGGTCGCCCTCGGGGAGCGTTGGAACGGGTGCCCACGCACCGTAGACATCTGGCAGTGATTCCCACCCAGAATCCGTCTGTCGTTCGATGCGGACCTCACCGAGACCGTATCGCACTTCGACGGGCCCCTCGTTTGCTGCGGGGTCCCCAATACGGACGAACTCGGGGTCGACAGGATTGGCGTTCTCGCCGGTCGGGTCAGGGGTTCCCTCCTCTTCGTCGACGACGTTGTAGCCGTCGTCGTGGACTGCAGTCGCGAACGTGAGTTCAGGGCGACCATCCAGGGGGACAACCGGCAAATCATCACTGGGTGCTGTCGTGTCGTCGACCGCAAGCGGCCAGGTGGTCGTACTGAGATCGTGGCCGACGGCAACCTCCTTGAGTGGCTCGGGGAGCGATGGGGCCTGCTTTTCTGGGCCCCATTCGAGCGTCACTGTTGCACTGGGATCGGGGAGGAAGCCCGGTAATTCGAGTGCGACGCGGAAATGGCCGAGGAGGTGGAATGGATCGAATACCTCGGCGGCGATCGACGCATCAAGGCTAATGCCAGCACTGAAGCCGAACGCCCGGAGTCGGACTGCGCCCTTCGCGGCGAGTTCAGCAGAGAAATGCGCAGGGTTGAAGCTCACGACAGCGTCGCCTGAGATCCACGCTTCGATGTCGACACCGAATGGACCAACCGAGAGCCTCTCGTCGTAGCCGTACCACGCGCCAAGTGCGAGCTGGCGAGGGTCCAACATGACGTAGCCGTTCGCTTCGAACAGCGAGAAGACGGTCGCACGTATCCGCTTCTCGCGGGGTTCCTTGCGGCCAATGTAGACGTACCAAGCCGACGGATCATTTAGACTGTAAAATGCCTCGACGCTCGTGCCGATGTCGACGAGTTCACCGCCGTCGCCATACCGATACTGAGCGTTGAGCCCGAACGTGAACGTGCCGGCCCGACCGTCAAGGACCGCGAGCGCAGAGAAGTTCGGCTCGCCGGCGTCTAGTTCGGAGCGTTCGGTGAGTAAGCTTGCTTCGCCGTTGAGCATCACGACCGGGCCGGGGAACGCGATGACGAGCAGGAGGTTCCCCGAGAACGCATATCCGTTGTCCGATGCGGTCCCGAGGGTGACCCCGGCACCCAGGGCAAACGAGCCCTCTTCGACGGGCCACTTGGGGGGCGTGCCGCCGAACCCCGTTGCACCGGTTGGATTGCGGTGGTACCAACTGTCGACGCCCCGCTCACGGCTGAACCACGCTTCGTCTGCTTGGAGTGCCGGAGCCATATTCTGCGCATAGAGTCCCGAAAACCCGTACAACGAGAGTCCTGTGGAGAACAGGGGGATGCCCGACGGGAGTTCGGCATCGAGATAGACCGCACAGTATGTGTAGGTCGACGTCGCTTCGGTTCGAGTGCCAACGACGAGTTTCCCGTCGACAGAGAGATCAAGTGCGAGGAGATCCAGGCTAATGTCTCCCTCAAATCGGTGATCGAGGTCGCCGTTGGGGAGCGTCGTCTCCGCGTAGGAGACAGCGCCCTTGAACCGGACGGCATCTGGAATCTCCAGTTCGACACCCACGCCCTCGAAGGAGACCGATGGAGTGTCGCCAGCGTGGGGTCCGTCGTCGAACCACGTCACACGAAGGCCGTCGACGGAGGCACCCGCGCCGAGTTCGTCGACGAACTTGATGCCGCCGTTGAGCCCGAGCCACTTGCTCCCGTCGTCGTTCCGCCCAATACCGAATGCCGTGATCTCGAACGAAAAGCCGTAAAAATCGATGCTGTACTGATCGGGCAGCGAGAGCCAGCCGCCCTCTACGTGTACATTCCCGTCTACGTCGATGCTGAGTTTGTCGACTCGGACGCCGGGGGCATCGGGGATAAGCTTCGGCGTCAGTGTCCCACTGAGCGAGACCGCTGGGACGCCCTCGCTCGTAAACTCAAGGCCGTCGACGTCGAGTGCGTATGCGTCGTGATCGAGACTGACGATTCCACCTTCCTCATCGAGTGCTGCAGTGAGTGTTCCGTCACCCGTAATTCCGACAGCAAGGTCGACCGGGCCGTCGAAATATGGGAGTGTGACAGTGCCGCCAGCGGCCGCACCGACGAGTGCGGTGTCACGGAACTCCACGTCTATCGATTGGAGTTCGAATTCCATGCCGAACAACTCGCCCGCCAGTCCGGAATCCCAGTTCCCGCCGATTGTGCCGGTGATGCCGCCACCGCCGATGTGGAAATTCTCCAGTTGGAGATCCGAGGGAGCTGCGGGGACGTTGAGGTCCGGCGGGAGGTGCAGATCGAGTGATTTGAAGACGACACCGCGCCACGTTGGGTTGAGTCCCATTCCGCTTGAGGCAGGAATCGTACTCGATTCCGAGAGGTCGACCGCGAGGGTTCCTTCGATGACGAACCCTGTATCGCCGATCATTGCGGGTTCCACGGTGAACTCGTTGGTGCCCTCAAATGTGAACTCGAAATCTTGGTCGACGGTGATGCCGCCACCGAAATCCAACTCGACGAACTCTCGCGATGGGTCAGCTACCCATTCGTTGTCGACCTGTGTCACTGGGCGGAGCCAGTCTCGGGGAAAGCGGAGCCGAATACTGCCACCCAAAGTAACTGACCGACTATCCGGTCCGTATTCCGCACCGGCAGTAATTGCAGGCGCGCTCGGCCCACCAAAGACGACTTCCATGCCACCGAGTCCGGGTAGTTGAACCGCAAACTCTTGGTCCGTACCGAATGCCAGCTCAAACTTCGCGATGTCAGTTGTGTCGTCATAGAACTGCTCGTACTCAGTGACAAGCGTTCGCGAAAACACATCTCGTAGGTTCTCCGTCGGAAGGATGTGTGCTAAGGGGAGATCGTTGGGATCAAACAGTTGAATGAGCCTCAGTGCGGACACTCGTTCCTCAGGATTGAACGTCATTCCGGAACCTCCGGGCCAGCCGCTGGATCGTACGTCATCAGGCGAGATTTCATATCACTCGGCGGTTCACCCGGATCTGTGATCGCCGACGGGGGGACCATTCCAAGGTTCGCAGCGTTGTTTCTGAGTGTGTCTTTGAATGCCGGTAACGCGATAGAGATATCCATCAACGACGGTACATTCACGATCATGTGTTTCGCCCATATTTCTGCCCGTAGCGAGGGGACGAGCTCCCCCTGAGCGTCGACGAGTCCAACCTGGAGTTCTGTATCGTGCATGTGGGACCGTCGATTGATGTTCGCCGAGCCGACGGATGCGTAGATATCATCGACGATGAGGAGTTTCGAATGAACAGCTTCGTTCATCAGGACGCCGATCATGAAGTCACCACTTCCGTCCTCGTCTGCAATCTTCTGGAGATAATCAGCACCGATAGACCGGAGGTATTTCCCTGCTGCATCAAGAGGTCCAGGAGATCCAGCGAGCATTGAACTTCCTCCATATCCCTCGTTCGTCAGGATGATGACGTCGACACCATCTTTCAGCCGTTTTCCGATCTGATAGAAGAGGCTTGCCTTCTGTTCGGTATCCGTCCACTCTTTCCAGTGCGGTTTCTTGAGATACCCCTTTGCGACGTCTCGCGGTGGCTTTTCGCAGCGAGGTGGGTACCCAAAGGGGATGAAGAACTGATCTTCGAGATAGATGAACTCCTCTGCGTTCTGGATTGCTTTGAGATAGGCAGCCCAGATCGTGAACTCTCCCTCACCAGAATCTGCCCACGAGTACGAAAGGGAGGGTGAGATACCATAGGTTTCCAGAACTTGGACTGCGACTGAACCAGAATCCGTTGCCTGAGCGTCGGGTATCTGGAGGATATCGGGCGTTTCCCCAAAAAGAGTATTCGTAATACTATCCCTCACAGTAGGGTAGGTGAGGTTCCCGATAACGTCGTTTCGTGTTTCATCATTCCATCGTTTTTTGAACACTGTTTGGAAGTCATCGACAGCAGGCCCTTCGATCTCGACTGTCACCTCGTGATTCGAGTCACGAGCTGATTTCCAGATATCCGCTGAGCCGACAAGAGCTGTGTGCTCTTCGGGTGTTTTGAACACGCTAAACTTCGCATGCGCACAGCCAAACGATGGATACCGTGTATCGACTGCTGCGGTTTTCGGTTCGAGATCTAAATCATATACGTAGGTGATGATACCCTCCATGTTCAAGCCATGCTGGCTGAACATGAGGGAGACATCTACGCCGTTATCTTGGGCATCGGAGAGCAGTTTTTGGGATTCCGTCGATGTATCTCCGAGTGTTGTCTCGATGTTCTTTATTATCCAGCCTGCATGAAGTAGTGTCGACTCTTCGGGAGAGGCATCCGTGTCAGTCGAGAGTCCGGCTACCTTCTCACCCCAGTATTTGACGATCGCTTCGCCACCAACAAGTGGTCGAACAACGTTCCCTGTCGTGTACGGAGGAAGTGTACTGTTGGGATGGCGGCGGGTCGGAGGGTAACTGTTCGATGTGGATGCAGGGTCGATGAACCATTTCTGGGCGAGTGTATCGATGTCGGTCATTATGTCCCTCCAGGCGGTCCGACAGTGATCGGACTCGCACTCGTCGACTGTAGTCCACGGGCGTCGAGAACGCGAAGTTGGTAGCGGTACGTGTCGGTTTGGGCGGGGGAGGTGTCGAGGTACATTGTGTCGTCGGTGAGCCAGGAGGATGCGGACATAAAGTCGCTGCCAGACGTGTCGAATGCCGATTCAACCAGTACTCGCAAATCATCGGGGTCATCCCATGTGATTCGGATCGCTGGCTGCCAGCTCTCGTCTGTTGGAACGGGATCGCTATACGGCTGGACGGTGTCGTTCGGTCCGACTCGGACCCAGTCGACGCTCGTGATGGCCGGCGGTGTCGGCGGAGTGGTATCGAACGCCCGGCCAGCGACTGCTGTAGACGCCGCCGAGGTGTTGCCGTTCGTGTCGACGGCGACCATCCGGTAGTGAAAGTCGACGCCGGGTTCGCGGTCGTCGTCGGTCCACGAAAGTACGGGCCCATCCCGGGTTCCTGTCGTGAGTGGGTCGCCATCTGCTGGAGCCGGAATCGGCGTCGGAAGGTCGATTACCTCGTCCATCAAGCGAACGTCGCGAACAGCGGCCGGGTCGTCGGTTCGATATATGGTGTAGTGAGCGAGGTCCGGACTCTGGACGGCACTCCAGCGGAGCGTGAGACGTCGGTCATCGGGTTTGCCGTCGACCGGATGACCGGCCTCAATACCAGCGATACTCGGCGTCTCCGGTGGCACGCCGTCACGGGCCTGCGTTGGGGGTGTCGGGTAGCTGAGTGTGGTGCTGCGATTATGGGCGGTATCGGCAGTCCCGACGCGGTAGAGATAGCGATTCCGAGACCGACCATCGAACCCGTCGACATATGCACAGAGCTCGTCGCCGGGCGGCATTGAGTCCGGAACGTCGTCACCCGGTTGTGTGCCCGGTCCTGCATCGCCCGGTTCGTAGTCCGGTCCGCGAACGTTTGGTGCGTCGGCGGCCGCAAGCGGCTCGGTCGTCCGTTGTGAGAACGCCTTCTCGTTGCCGGGTATCGCTGCAAGCGTCTGGAGGGCATCCGGCTCAAGGGACGCGTAGATCGCGGTAGCCGCATCGAAGTCCGTGCCATCGAGCGTTGCATCTGTGAGAACCGTCGCGATCTCCTCGCGCCGCTCGAGTTCGGCTGCACCCTCGCTTCGGAGTTCAGCCGGGAAGTACTGAGTCTGGCTCGCCTGCAGGACGTGGGCGTTGTTGTCGTCTCGTCGTGCCCAGTCGACGCGGAACAGTGTCTGATCCATCGCCCGATATACGTGGGCCTTCACACCATCGGGTGGCTTCGACCAGCGGACGGTGTAGTAGGAGGTCTGCTCGTAGTCGGGCCGTGTTGCCCAGTCGATCGTCGATGAGAGGGGCGGAACAGCTGCTGGTGCAGGTGGGTTACGGTGAACACGTGCGACTGGGGCCGGACCGCCAATGTTGCCGTGCAGTGGCCCATCGGGCGTATCGATGCGTGCACAGACACCGATATTTGCGTGTACGACCGGTAATTCATCAGGGCCAACACCGGGATCGAACGTGCCACCGTCCGCGCCGGGTGCAGGAACCGTGGTCTCGTAGAATCGGTCTCCATCTGACGTTCGGCGGTCTACGATGTCGTCGCTCGTTGGGACGTCGTCGACATGGACTGCCCAAGCAGTGTGGTTGCTGTAATCTCTGCTGAGTGGATGGTCGATTGCGTACGCCGTCGCCTCACGGTCGTCTCGGTTCGGTGGTGCCTCGTACGGACGGGTGAGACGGAGTCGAGTTGTAGACTCAACGGTCGACACCTCGTAGGTCTCACCTGTCGTCGGCACCCGGAAGGGCTGTCCTTCGAGTGCTCGCCCCCAGTTGGTCTCCGTCCCGGTCACGAGATCATCGCCGTCGACGACGGTGGCCGTACCATGGCTGTAGACTGCAGGAACCGCAATTGCACAATCAGCATCGACGGTTGGTGTGATCGTGCCCTCAGGGCCCTCTCGATTGAGAACGTCGACCCAGAGTCCGCTTCCGCCACCGCTGTCGACGACGGTAAACTGGGCACCTGCGACGTGGACTGCAGCACCGGCAAACCCACCGGAGTCCAAAGCAGCCGTGGCAGAATCTGTGGGATCTCGCGTATGCGAGAGCGTTGTAGTGATCCGAGTCGTCTCTGGGCCTTGGTTTACCGCGGTTACAATCCCAGTGTGACTGTTGAGCGAACCGGGCTGGACGAAGCATTCGAACGCGTCAGTGTCGGGGGCTTGAGCATCGAATTCGGCGGGCCATGCCCACTCGATTCGGAGGCCAACCTGCTCGCCATGTTCGTCCCACCACGCGTTCGCAGCGGTATCGCTGGCCATCGCTGGATCTTGCGGATCGAGAACGGTCGCAGTCACGCCAGCCGGCGGCGGGGGAGGTAGGTAGGCACGAAGCTCAACCGCAAAGTCGGGCGCTGTTGGGAATTCGGCGTGAGTGGCCTTCGCGTCTGTCTCGTGGTCGTACCAGGGTGCAGGATCGCTCAGTGTAGTGTGTCGACCGAAAATATCGACGCCATTCACGCGATAGCTGTACCAGCCCGCAGGTCGCCGCCCGTCGACTGTGTGAATCGGGTCGTCGGGCCACCCCGGGACGAATTCTGATACAGCACTATCAACGACGAGAATCGGGTCGACGGCTTCGAGGAACGCTGTGGATGGGTCTTCGTGGCCGACTGCAGTGTAGGTGTCGTCTGGTGGTGCCACTGTTCCAGGATCGGTATCAAGGTTTGTTCGCCAGAGATAGTACGCCAAAGGTGCGTCCACAGGAAGCTGCCCATCGGCGTGTGCACGGTCCCACGTCAGCCCTGCAGCATATCGGTCGCTGCTGGTTCCCGCGGCAGTGGACTCCGGCAGATCGTATGCCCGGACGCCAGAGGGTGCTGCTGGGAGTGGTGGGTCGGAAGCCTCCTTGACTAATCCTGGGAGGAGGAAGGCATCTACGAGGTCGTACTCCGCGACGATCACGAGGTCCTCGACGAACTCTCTGAAGTCGCTCGTATCGCCAGCATCGAGATTCCAATAGTCGGCAAGCATGTCGACGATTCCCGTAAAATCGGCCACGAGTAGGTAGTCGTACGACCGACCAGTGTCGACGGTGTCGTCGACCCAGTACTGTCCGAGTAGTTGGCTCATCGCCGGGTCGATACTGCCGACGCTAAGCAGTTCATAGGGATACTGTGCGGGGAACCGGACCGACCCTCCGCTGGTCGCATCAGTGTCCGTCGGGCCACCGAGTATCCGATACGAGCGGCCAGAACTATCATCGGGACCGGCATGCGGTGCTGCGATTTCGAGCGTCGTCGCGTCGACGACCTGCTTGATCGTCGAAACGGTTCGGTCGAACGTGGTGTAGACACGCCCTCCAGTGGACGCGGTGACGGTTGGTCCGTCGTAGGGTCGGTCGAGTTCGAGTTCGGTTTCTCCGGTGACGCGTTCGACCGTATACTGCGTTCGCTGGCCGTCGACGACGAACTGTGTCTGCTCGAGTGCGTCTGTCCATGTCGTCCCAATTCCTTCGACAGTAGTCGCACCGTGTGTGAGTGCTACGGTGCCCGTAGTCGGGGTCTCGATTTGGAGTGCACACCCCTCCAGTGATGCCGACCAATTCGTTCCTGTTCCAGTTACGGTAGTGTCGTCCTGCGTTCGAGTGATAGTTCCCACATCCAAAATCGGTCGTGGGAATGTTCTCGCAGACATTCCGCCAGCTGTTCGTCCGCCGTCGACGAGTGTGGCCAGCGAGTCGTGGATCGACGCAAATCGATCAGGACAGATCGCATACGAGGCGTCGTTCTCACTGTTCCCAGCGTATGGTCGACTGAGTACCAGTCGCTCAGAGCCGAGAACCGAGGTCACCGTGTATGCGCCATCGGCTTGGTCGACTTGGAAGCTCTCACCGGCGAGATTCGAACTCCACGTGGTGTTCGTTCCCTCGACGATTGGAGACCCAGCAGTCACCGATACCGTGCCGTTCGTCGACGAAGTAGTTTCGGCGTCGGTGAATCGACCGGGAGAGCCATACGAGATGCGGTTATTCGCGAGCGTTCTCGCCTCGTCTAGATTTGCGGGTGCGGATTTCGCTGGGTAGTCGTTATGTGCGAGCGGCAGGGATAGTGGTTGATCTGCCCCAGGCACGAACTCCCACCCCCGGGCAAGGGCGTCTGCCTGTGATTTGAGTCGGATGTCGATCACTAGCCCGAGATCGCCGTCGATCCGCATCGTGGTCACATACGAACCGGTGACTGAGACGGTCTGTCGCCCAATGGTGCCGGCGTCTATTGTCTCCTTGTCGACGACTTGATCGTCGGTCTGGGCTGTGATCGTCACCTCACCGGTGGTACCGGCTGTGAACAATACGTCGACCTGAGAAATGTAGCTCCGGTCAGTGAACGAGAACTCGACCCAGCCAGAGAGCCCCGTGCCTGCACCGCTTGCGGTTGCGCCCATCGTGCGGTTGCTATCGTACTCAGACGAAGTCGATTCGACGAGTGTTTGTCCGGCCTCCGAGTTGAGGCTGACCGGTTTCGATACCCCGGCACTGCTCGGTCGACGGAGCAGATAGTGACCGTATGACGGAAACCCCCTCAGTGGTGCGTTCGCCCACCGAAGATGGATTCCTGGATCGAGTCGCGGTGCCTCGTCTACCGGCTGTGTTCCCGTCGCAATTCCGATTCCTACTCCGGCGAATACATCTGTATCTTGGAACATGTGGTCTCCTTCGATGACGAAGCGGTTCTGCACCCGAAGGAACTACAGACGCGAATCGCCGTCGGCGAGTGATAGCAATCATTTATATTATAACAATATAAATTAGTATATAATCAAACTAGTAGTTTAGAGAATTTTCCAATTATTACGTCTCATAACGTACTCGATGTTACCAACTATTGATATATCTCGATCAGTTTGTTGAGGACAACGTCCTTCTGAAGAACCACCAAGGCGACCAGGCGGAGTATTGTGTCGACCAACTGATGGCGACCTATCACAGACTGGAAAGCATCATATGGCAACGAGAGAAATCTACGAGCAAACGTTCGATGAGGATACATCGGATGAATATACGGACGTGTTGCTGCGAGGACAAGCGTCGACAACAAACTAGAGACACTCAGTACTGCGTTCATTGAGCCTGCAGACCGTACCCCACCACCTGATCTCAGTGCGATCCGCGATGCAGGAGTTCCAACTCCGTCTGACCGCGCGTTCAGAGAGTCTATCGATGAATTGGCAAACCATCGAAGAGCATTGTTTGGTCTCGTTGAGTCTGACCACAGACAGTGGCCGGAGGCCAAAGATGAGCAGCGGACAAAAACGCCAGTAGAGGCATTACCCACACTATCGTATCACAGTGGGAGGATGGCCCATGGATGATCACAGAGACTCAGACGGAGATCTGTCTCCGTCTGACCACTCAAATACCCGGAATGCGTCTGATGAGAGACAGGATGAACCTCGCACAGAGCAGTCAATGCTTGAAGACGAGGCCGAAGACGTAGCCAAAGCCGAACATGAGGTCGATAGGCGATATGAAGACGAGATGGATTCCGGCGGCGACAACGACAATCATGGTGGACACGGAAACCATGGCGATCACGGTGGGATGCACGCTGGCCACGAAAAATTGTTCCGGCGACGCTTTTTCATCTCGACGCTTCTCTCGATTCCGGTCCTCCTCTATAGTGAGACACTCCAGGAGTGGCTCGGGTTCTCAGTCCCGACATTCCCTGGTAGTGAATGGATAAATCCGATCTTTGCGGTGATTGTCTTCGCCTATGGTGGACTCCCGTTCTTGCGGATGGCGGTACCTGAACTCAAAGACCGATCACCGGGCATGATGACGCTCATCTCGATGGCGATCTCCGTCGCCTTTGTCTACAGCCTTGCGAGCGTCGTCTTCCCCACAACGACAGCGTTCTTCTGGGAACTGGTGACGCTTATCGATATCATGTTGCTCGGTCATTGGATCGAAATGCGAAGTGTCCGTCGAGCCTCAAGCGCACTCGACGAGCTGGCAAAGCTACTGCCTGACACTGCTGAGCGTATCACAGAAGCAGGAGAAACCGAAGAGGTCCCTGTAAACGAACTTGAGGAAGGTGATCTCGTGCTCGTGCGTCCGGGGGCGAACGTTCCCGCAGACGGTGTTATCGAGGAGGGTGACTCGGACGTCGACGAGTCGATGATCACAGGCGAGTCACGACCAGTCGCAAAGGACCCGGGCGACGAGGTAATTGGCGGTACGATCAACGGTGATGGGAGCCTTCGCGTCCAAATCAGTGCAACGGGTGAGGAGACAACACTCGCGGGAATCATGCGCCTCGTAGAGGAGGCCCAACAGAGCAAGTCTCAGACACAGGTGTTGGCCGACCGGGCTGCAGGCTGGCTGTTCTACGTTGCTGTCGCTGCGGCAGCTGTGACTGCGGTTGGGTGGACGCTTGCGGTTTCGTTCGATTCGGTGGTTGTCGAACGGGTCGTAACTGTCCTCGTGATTGCGTGTCCACATGCGCTCGGCCTTGCGATCCCACTTGTCGTCGCAATTAATACGTCGTTAGCGGCCCGTAATGGAATGCTCATTCGAGATCGAATCGCTATGGAACAAGCACGGGACCTCGATACGATCATCTTCGACAAAACGGGCACGCTCACAAAGGGAGAACAGGGCGTCGTGGACGTGGCGACCGTCGACGGTATCTCCGAGGATGAAGCTCTCAGTATGGCCGCAGCTGTCGAAGGTGACTCCGAACACATGATCGCCCAAGCGATTCGAGATCGTGCGGCTGCCCGCGATATAACGCCGCCGACGGCCCGTGATTTCGAGGCGCTCAAAGGTCGCGGTGTCCGCGCTACCGTCGACGGCGAAACAATCTACGTCGGTGGACCGAACCTACTGTCGTCTATTGAGAGCGATGTACCGTCGACGCTCAGGACCTTTGCAGAACAGGCCGGAGCAAATGCACAGACGGTTGTCTACCTCGTCCGTGACGAAGAACTCATTGGAGCCTTCGCACTGGCAGACGTCATTCGAGATGAAAGCTATCAGGTAGTAGAGGCACTCCACGAACTCGGTATCGAGGTGGCGATGCTTACTGGTGACTCCGAAGACGTCGCCACTGCTGTTGGGAGTGATTTAGGGATCGATACCGTGTTCGCAGAAGTACTGCCCGAAGATAAGGACACGAAAGTCACCGAGATCCAGGACCAAGGAAAACTTGTCGCAATGGTCGGCGATGGCGTGAACGATGCACCTGCGTTAACACGAGCCGATATCGGAATCGCAATCGGAAGTGGAACCGACGTCGCAGTCCAGTCAGCCGATATCATTCTTGTCCAAAACAATCCGATGGACGTTGTCCGCCTCGTAAAACTGAGCAAGGCGAGCTATCGGAAGATGCGAGAGAATCTCGTCTGGGCTGCGGGGTACAACGTGTTTGCAATTCCGCTTGCCGCAGGGGTTCTCGCCCCTATCGGAATTCTTCTCTCACCTGCAATTGGAGCACTGCTCATGTCTGCGAGTACGGTGATCGTCGCGATCAACGCCCAGTTCCTCCGACGGGTCGACCTCTCGTTGCCAAATCTCCCCGGCGTCTCTGTACCCCAAGAACTGCAAGCAGCTGATTGACATCCTCCCCGCCCTGAAGGGGCATGACGAGACGCAAAGCGTCTCGTTGCACCCGAAAACGCAAAGCGTCTCGTTGCACCCGAAAACGCAAAGCGTTTTCGAGGACGAGGATTCCCGACCGCCGTTGGGATATTGTGGTTTACGACGTAGCCTGTTCTTGAGGTGCGAACGCACCAGTTTCCTTGTCAAACAAGAACGTCGATGGCTGTGCCAACCAGCCGTTACTCCTATCCTCTGAATGAGGACTCGGAGATACTTTCTGCCGAATGTTCTCAGCGCCGTTCACGTCTGCGTTTGCTACCGTTCCGCACTCATCGCACACGTACAAGCCGCGCTCAACACGGTTCTTCTTTCGTTTGCGACCACAACATGAACACGACTTCGATGTATCACGCTCGGAGACTTGCTTAACCGTGATACCTTTCATCTCGGCCTTGTATTCAAGCATCGAGGTGAAGCGGTCGAACGCCCACAAATGCAAGTCAAGATTCCCGTGCTTACCCCAGTTTTTTGACTCACCGTTCTCCTCGTCTTCACGGATACCAGAGAGGTTGCCCACCACAATCGTCCCAACACCCTCATCAACACACCGCTCAACGAAGTGTTTGGAAAGAGTGTGGAAGTAGTGGGTACGGCGAGCCGATTTCTTCTGGTTCAATCGCGTGGATTGCACGGAGTCCGAATCGTCACAGCGAGCAATCCGCTTGCTGAAGTAGTAGTCGTCCTGCTTCAGACAGTTGAGCGGGTACAGTTCGCTGTGACCGTCTTCGTAGGCAACGGCGGCGAAGTTTTTGATACCGAGGTCAACACCAACGGTTTTCTCACCGGGCGATTCAGCAACCTCGATTTCAACCTTGCACACGAAGTGCAGCTCCCACTTGTTACCCGTCCAGACGGCTCGGACTTGTTGGACGCTTTCTACGCTGGAGAGGTCAACATCGGGGCGAGTCTGGTATTCGCAGAGGATGAAGTCCGACCAATACTCCTTGAGGTTCGATCCTTTAGAGAGTCGAACCCGGTTGTACTTGGTGTCGACTTTGAAGCCTGCGGCTTTGAACGTGACCGTGCTTCGTGGATGATCGTCACCGTGTTTGCGGTACTTGGGCGGGTTTGCTCGTGTGTCTCCGTTTTGTCGTTTTCCGTACCAGCCGTTGAACGCTTCAGCGAGTTCTTGAAGGACTCGCTGACTTGACTGCGAATGCAAGTCATCATACCGTTCGTGCGACTTGAGGTACGAGGTGAGTTCGTTATGACCGGGAATGTGGCCTACTTCAGACCATACCCGGTCACAGACCCACCGTCCGACGTTCCAGAGTTTCGAGGCTGAGAACCCAAGCGAATCAAGGTCGTCCTGTACTCGTGACTGGTTCTGAATGGAAGCAGTGTAGGTGCGGGTGACGACCTGTTTCGCCATACGTAACCTATGTAATTAAAATTACTTTAAGGTCTGGATTCGAGCGTGGAATATCCTGTCGTGCTATCGGCGGTGGGTAGTGTAGTATATTGTCGGATTCATCCCCGCGCTAAAGCACGGGGCTTTCTCCTTGATTTTCCGTAAACTACCCCACCCTGTTTTTATCAATAGGACTTTCATTATTGCACAATCACATAAGACATGAAACGGCGAACTCTCCTCGTTAGTCTCGGCGTAGGTACCACGACAGCAGTTACAGGTTGTCTGAATTTCACCGGGAGCTCACAGACACCGCAAGAAGATACAGCTGAGGACGCACCTTCGTTTACTACACGCGAAGATGGCTCTGGAGGGTTCATCTTACTCAGGATACAGCCACAAACGCCGAATGGCCCCTTCCGAGGCGATGAGTTCGATATCGGCGTCGTACTTGGAAATACAACCAATAAACCGCTAACAGGTGAGGTCACTGTTGAATTCGTTCCGAGCGCTGAAGACGGGTCGACGCAAACTGCGAGCGTCAGTGTGATAGGCGAAGACTCGATACCCTCAGGTGCAGCACGCTTCTTCAGAGCAGGTCCATTTCAGGCGACAACGGTTGGCGACTGGGAACTCGTTGCGGGCGCCAATATTGCTCAGGTCCATCCATCATATAATGGAACA
>Ga0208138_100342_pt1 | contig 22429 bp, 23 predicted proteins | sample AntRauMetaRauer3_FD_184786 | JGI IMG/M metagenome (GOLD analysis project Ga0208138, IMG submission 184786) | Saline lake microbial communities from Rauer Lake, Antarctica, in enrichment culture - Antartic Rauer Lake 3 Metagenome Rauer3 (SPAdes)... ...
TTTCATGATTAATTTCAACTTTTAAATAGATTTTTTTAGAATTTCCATCCACCCTTGGTAATTCACCACTTAATGTATTATCCGTAATAGTAATATAATCAACGATATTATCAATAGATTCTGAACTTTTCGATAACGGTACATTAATAGATTCTACTTCATCTGTATAATTATTATTTTCTGTTCGAGCATAAAATTTAATTATTATGTCCTTATCTATCTGTGACATATAATATGTATTTATTTTAAATTTTGAAAAATTTAAATTGATTCCGTTTATATCATCAGAACTAGATTTTAATGAGACCGTATTATTTTCAGATACGTTACTAATATTAAAACTATTTAGTTCTGCTTTTGATGCACGGGTTGAGAATGTAGATAATCCTAATAGACTACCCGCACCTAATGTAGAAATGTATTTTCGTCGGTTCATTGATATAATAATTGTTTTTCATTACTATATATTTAATGTTATATTAACTATTAAATTTTATAACAATGATTTTAACGCAGAATGTATAATAATTATCGAATTTTATTAAATGATATGATAATATATCATATATCCCCTATAATATATCATACAATTCTAGTCGAAAGGTATTTTATGTTTGCGTGTATACTACATGTATATACTACTATGAAATTTGAACCAGATTATGCAGAAGAATTTAAAGAACGTGTAGAAAAAGCACGTAAATTAGCGGAAGACGCACGTAAAAACGGCGGTGACCCCACCGACTATGTTGAAATTCCAAGTGCAGAAGATATGGCAGAACGATGTGAAGTACTACTAGAACGTGAATACGGTGACAAAATTCACGGACTTGCCAAACAAATTCGAGAAATCGAAGACGATGATGAAGTAAGCGGGCGAGAAGCAATGAGCCTTGTCCTAGCAGAAGAATTCGCACAAGGAGAACTAAGTAAAGACTTTGACAACGATGCAGAACGTGTAGAAGCAGCAATACGAACCTCTATCGCTATTCTAACAGAAGGTGTTGTGGCCGCACCAATTGAAGGAATCGGAAAAGTAGAAATTGACGATAATGACGATGGTTCTAAATTTATCCGCGTCCCCTACTTCGGACCAATCCGTTCAGCAGGTGGTACCGCTCAAGCCGTCAGTGTACTTGTCGCTGACTACGTACGTGAACTACTAGACATAGCCGAATTCCAACCGAGAGATGACGAAGTTGAACGATACACTGAAGAAATCCACCTATACAACAACGCCGTAGGTATGCAGTACTGCCCACCCAAAGAAAAATGTAGATACATTATCCGGCACGCACCTATTATGATTGACGGTATTCCAAATTCCAATGCCGTCAAACGAGAAGTTGACGGATACCGAGACCTTGAACGAATCGACGGTAATCACCCTCGTGACGGTATGTGTCTCGTCGTTGCAGAAGGTATTGGACTGAAAGCACCAAAACTCCAACGATACTCTGAAGCATTCGAACTTGAATCATGGGGATGGCTAGACAAATTCATTGACGGTAGTGGTAGTGATGATGACGATGAAGAAGAAAGTGAAGATGGTGAACAAGAACTAAATACAACCGTTCCAGAACGAAAAGATGAAATTAGTATCCTAGAACCAAAAACAAAATATCTTGGTGATGTGATTGCTGGACGACCAATCATTGCTGACCCATCCGAACCCGGAGCATTTAGGCTCCGATACGGACGAAGCAGAACTGCAGGTCACGCCGCTGTAGGATTTAGCCCAGCAACTATGCACATTGTAGATGACTTTATCGCACCATCCACACAAATTAAAACAGAACGACCCGGAAAAGCAGCTGGTGCCGTTCCTGTAGATAGTCTAGAAGGTCCAACCGTACGACTAGATACCGGAGAACTACGACGAATTGATGATATTGACGAAGCAAAAGAACTTCAAAACAACGTTGATAAAATTCTAGACCTTGGTGAAATTGGTGTACCATTCGGTGAATTCGTAGAAAATAATCACCCGCTCGCACCCGCAAGCTATGTACAAGAATGGTGGGAACTAGATTATAATGATGCCGGAGGTGACGTTCAAAGTTTTGAATACGATTCTGTAACAATTCAAGAAGCTATCGAACTATCTGAAGAATACAACATACCACTTCATCCAGAATATACATACCTATGGCACGACATCGAACCAAAAGAATATTCCGCACTCCGTGGTGCATTAAATAAAGCTACAATAGAAGATGGAACCGTTGAACTATCACGAGCGATTCATGTTATACTAGAAAAACTTCTCGTTCCCCATCAGCTAAACGAAGATAATGTCGAAATGACCGAAGAAATGTATGAACTAATGGAACACTGTGTGGCTGATAATCCAGAAGATGATGATGTTCTTGGACAAGTCAACAAATCTGCACCATTCACAGTCCGCGCACGAGCAGTTACACGAATCGGTGGACGAATGGGCCGACCAGAAAAAGCAGAACGCCGAGAAATGAAACCATACATTCACTCACTATTCCCAATCGGAGAACTTGGTGGAATGCAAAGAGAAGTCGCAAAAGCAGCACAAAACACCGAAGGCGCAGACCGAGGAATGGATGATAACTACAACAAAAAGAGCGACGATGAATACACCGGAAAAGGTACTATCGAAGCTGATATGACACACCGAGTCTGTCCAGAATGTGATGAAACAACATGGAGAATGAAATGCCCACACGATAATACAAAAACCGTTGTCAAACCAATCTGTAGTGCATGTGAATACATAGACGAAGATAAAGAAATAGGAGACGAATGCCCACGATGTGGTAAAGGAGTATACAAAGAAACCAATACCCGAATACTAGATATTAACGAAGCATTCAATACCGCACTAGACAACGTTCAAGAAAGAACATCCAGTGTCGGAAAAATAAAAGCTAGTAAAAAACTCCCATCTGACTCCAAAATCCCAGAACCACTCGAAAAAGGAATTCTACGTGCAAAATACGATATCAGTGTATTCCGAGACGGAACTGCACGCTACGATATGTGTGACCTACCACTCACTGCATTCAAACCCAGTGAAGTAGGAATCACCGCTGAAAAAGCAAAAGAACTAGGATACAAAGAAACCGTCGAAGGTGAACCAATCACATCTGGCGACGATGTAATCGAATTAAAAATCCAAGACGTTGTAGTAAACGAAAAAGCGGGCGACGACCTACTTGATGTCGCAAACTACGTAGACGACTTACTTGTCCAATACTACGACTGTGAACCATACTACAACGCCGATGAACCAGAAGACCTAATCGGTTCACTAATGCTAGGAATGGCACCACACACAAGTGCCGCCGTTGTCGGACGACTACTCGGATTCACACGAGCATCCGCCAACTACGCTCACCCATTCTTCCACGCCGCCAAACGACGAAACTGCTTCCACCCAGACATGGAACTAAACGTTAAAATCAACGGTAAATGGAAAGAATACCAAATCGGTGACCTTGTAGAAGAATACCTAACCGAAGATGCAGATGATTCCTACGACGATGGAACAATAGTACAAAATATAGAAGAACATCCTGATATAGACGAAATAAAAGTTCCAAGTATGACCGATGAAGGTCACAAGACACTAGAAGACGTTACACACCTCAGCAAACACGTTTCTACAGAACACATGGTAACCATCGAAACTGATGATGGAGACGACCTAACCGTCACTCCAGACCATAAGATGGCCATTAAATCTCATACCGATGGCGAACTAATGACAGAGAAGAAAGCACACCAAATCGAAGAAGGTGACGAACTATTCGACTATGGCGAAGATAAAATAAATAGTGTAAAAGATTTTAAGGATATTGACATTCTTGAATATCTGTTAACAGAAAATCATAGTCTTTCGCTAGATAAAGTTATGATTCGTGGGATAGAAAAAGAAGATATATACAAAATCTTTGTAGATGCATTAAAAGATGATTGGGATGGTAGATTCTATAAGTTGAAAAGTACAGCAGAATACTTAGATATGAATAAAAAGACTCTCCGTAATTATCTATACCGGAACAGTATTCCTATATCAATATTACAAGAATTGTATTCTGATGAACAGGAAATGATTAATAATACACCTAAAGATGTTACATTAGGTATGAATAGTGATAAAGTACAAATTCCTAGAGTTATCACATTAGATGAAGAAATGGCGTGTTTTATTGGATATTATACTGCAGAAGGATATACAAGACAACAAAAAGATATGCGTGTAGACGGTGCTCATAATGGTTCTAACCATACAGACTTTGCAGCTTCAGAAAAAGAAACGAGAACGTTCATTAAAAATGTTCTAGATAAAAGGTTCAATAAAACAGAATTGTATACAAATGAAAGCAGAATTACTATCTCAGGAAACTTAATGAGATTCTTATTCAAAGATATACTAGACTGTGGAAGTAAAGTCCATACGAAAAAAATACCTGATAAAATCAAAACTTCTCGTCCAAATATACTAGGGGCTTATCTAGGAGGATACATCTCTGGTGATGGGGCTATGTCTGACGGTCTAAATGTGAGTATGTGTACAGTTAGTGAACATCTCATAGATGACCTTATATGGGCATTTGATAAATTAAATGTAGATGTAACACTAAGTGAAAAAGGACCTGAACTTCTTAAAAATAGATTCCCTGAATACTACGATGGTGATTACGAAAGTCTATCTAAAACATTGTATTCAATTAATCTAAATAAAGAGAATAGTAAAAAGTTCGTCTACGAAAATGGAATATATCTAAACCGAAAAGAAAAGATAGATAGAGTCTATGATTTAGATGTAGTTAAGGATGTTTCATATGTGAAATCTAACGTTGAATACACATATAATTTGACTGTGGACGAAACTCATAAACTGGAAGTAGAGGGCCTTTATTGCCTAAATTGCGACGGTGACGAAGACAGTGTCATGCTCTTAATGGACGCATTTCTCAACTTCTCACGAGACTATTTACCTAGTCAAAGAGGAAAGAATATGATGGATGCTCCAATTGTAATGTCGTCTGTAATTGACCCAGAAGAAATTGATGATGAGGCTCACAATGTAGATGTTGTAGACCACTATCCAAAAAAATTCTATGAAGCCACCATGCACGCGGCAGACCCAGATGATATAGACATTGAATTAGCCGAAGATAGGCTTGATAATCCAACGGGATTCAAAAGTACGCTTCCTACATCACAAATAGACGCCGGACCAAAACTAACTGCATATAAGACGCTTGGGGGTATGCAAGAAAAGCTTGATGCACAGTTAGCTCTCGCGGAAGCATCACGTTGTGTAGATGAAAGACGTGTCGCAAGTCTCGTTGTAGAAAAACACTTCTTCCCAGATATTATTGGGAATCTTACAGCGTTCTCACGACAACAATTCATATGTGGTGCGTGTGGGATGAAGCATAGGCGAGCGCCTTCTAGTGGTCGTTGTCTACGTGATGACTGTCCCGGTGGAGTACGGTTGACTGTTTACGAAGGAATGGTTACAAAGTATGTAGACATGGCTACAGAGCTAGCTGAATCCTATTCTTTAAGGCCATATACGCAGCAAAGGCTGTCTATGCTGTCCAAGCGAATCGACGCGTTGTTTTTAGATGACAAAGAAGAACAAGTTACGCTAGACGATTACTTCTAGTATATTGAACAATACATTTATATACGCTGTACTATTAACCCTATCTTTTCACAAGGAGAGAACAAGCCGTGTCGTAGACCAGCAAATATCCTACCTGCGGTACGGGAAGCCCCGGCGTGAACGCCGGGGAGGATGTCACTCGGTTGAAAATGAAAATTAGAAATTTAAAAATAGGTAGTTTGATGTGGTGATTATCAATTTTTAAGGTCAAATAAATCAGATATAGATTCTAAATTTTTACAAGTATATAGAAAAGATTAATCAATGAAAATTACGTAAAATTTTAGTGATAAATATAATATAGTTTATAAACTGTATCCTTGACTCTTATTTTGGTCCATGTTTTGATTTAGTGATTTCATTTTTGATTCTTTTTGTACACCGTTAAATTCGACGCGGAATTCAAATGTACCTATGCTAATTTTACAATCCTTACTAATATTAAGTGTTCCATCTTTTATTTCTCCAAAAGGAGTTTTAACTAGATTTGTACTATTTATTGCTTGAAGTTTTAACACGTCATCTTCAATCCAAAAATTATATGCTGGTGTTCCATTTCGTAATCCAGATATCGTTGAATCTCTTCCGATTTCTTCTCCATCTACAAGGATAACTCCATTTTCATCTCTCCACATACCTGTTCTATTTTTTACATTTACTTTACCATGTCCATACTGTGCAACATTAAAATTGAGTATTACTTCCATAATTACAAATTATCGTAAGACGTTATATAATTTATGGGTAGCATACATTATCTAAATCAATTTCATTCCGTTGGTCATGATACACCACCTGCAACAGTTGTTTTCAACCAAGATTCAAATACGGTAACAATGGATATAACTCATGTTGATAAAAAGAGAGCGAATAATATATCGATACAGTATAATAATATGGTGATTGCAGATAATTTAAATACCGGTGATACGGTTACGCTATCTGAATTTGAGTGTAATAATACAATTTATGTATATAATGAAAAAAACGAAGAATTAGAAGGAATAGTAAGCTATAAGATTGATTGTGTTAATTAATATTATATTTTATGTTTTGTAGTGAAGTTGGTGTTTTAACGCTCTTTATATAATTTATTTTATTCATTATTATCCTCCATTGAAGATAATAGGTAGTTCATTGCTTCACTTTTACCCTCACGACGATATATATTGTATGTTAAGAAGACGAAAACAAAAGCTAATAGTATTAGACTAATTCCAAAAATAGATGGCATTGATTGGTAATCTAAACCGTTTTGGGAAATTACGTATATTCCGATAAAGCCGAAAGTTATTATGAATAGAAGTGGTGAAATATTTTCAATATCACCTGACGATTCTGTTGTTTCATTTTTAATTTTGGATTCAAATATATATGTTACATCGGAAAATGATTTAACTTCATTTATTGGTATGGGTTGGTCATATTTTTCACCGACAATGTCTCTAGAACCATAGTCATCTGTAATTATTTTTCTTTTAGGTTTTTTATTATGTGTAATTAAATATACACCATCTTCTTTCTTTTCTAATCTCCATTTATTTTCTTTTCGAATTATTCCCATAATAAATATATCGAGATATAATGTTTAATGTGTTAGTACGACAAGTTATAAAATGTATAATTATAACAGTGGTGTAAACACATCGTAGCATAATTATTAATAATTATTTAAATAATCATACTTAAATTAATCAAGAATGAGAATATATATTGGAGGAATTATGAGAATCGAGAATATAAATGCATATAATATACCCAAACCTATTATTATTCCAAATTCGGCTAATACTGGAATTATAGCAAGAGATAATGAACCAATCCCACAAACTGTTGTAATAGCACTTCCAAATAATGCACCTCCTGTACCTTGAACAGATTTTATAATAGATTTTATTTTATTTTCCGTTGTTTCAATTTCATCAGATATTCTATGCGTTAAATGAATTGAATAATCCAACCCGATTCCAATTGACGTAGCAAGATTTATGGCGGTTATCGGATTTAATGCTATATCTAGATATCTCATTGTTGCCGCCAACATGATAACAGATACAATAACGGGTATAATATTTATAATACCTACAAGATAATTTCCATTAATGTACTTATATGCAAATCCTACAAATATAGTAGTTAATAAGATAGATACTATTAAACTCCAGATTGTTGAATCAACAAGTAAATTTGAAACTTCATTAAAGACTATTGCTTCACCAGTTGGAATAGCATTTAATCTTGTGTTATTAGATATTGTATTTCCAGCAGATATTATTTCGTCTGTGCTAGCACTACTATCTACAGTATATATTATACGTGCTGAACTACGTTTATCGGTTATGTATAATAATGACTGAGGATTTTCATCTTCAATGGCATCATATATTTTATCTAAATTTTTATCTGGTATTCCATTATTATTAACGTCATTATTTTTAATTAAATCATTTGTTTCTTCAGAAAATGAATTTGATTGAATAAATGAAATTATACTTGTTTGTTTAACATTTCTTTTTTCATCTCTTACAATTACATTTTTTGGAGAATTTTGACCCATTCTATTAAGTTGTTCTAAAGACGAATCTTCTCTAAGATTATCCGATACATAAATTATTAAACTAGATTCACCAAATTGTTCAAAATTATTTTTTCGCAAGTTAATTATTCTAGGAGTTTCATAGGAATTTATATCTACAGGAGCTAATTCAATATATACCGGTAATTCTTCAGGTGGTAGAAATGTTTCTTCAGAAAACTCACTGTCTAAACTCATTGCATACATACCTGCCCCTGTGCTAATAACTAATACAATTAGTAAAATCACAAAGGGATATTTAAGATTAAATTTCGTAATATTGCCTAAAACTTTACCGATTATTGAATCTTCATTACCTATTGGTTCTGAACTGAATTCATAAATATCATATTTATCTCTCTGCCTATCTATTTCTAGTTTTAGTGATGGAAGAAATATACCAAATACTAGAAATGTAAATATTATACCGATAGATGCAACAATACTAAAATCTCTGAGTGATTGTAATGGACTGATTATATTCGAACCAAAACCAATAGCTGTACTTCCAGCAACGAGAGCAAAAGCAACAAATAATGATTTGTTTGAATCTATCATTGCTTTTTCTCTGTTTACGCCTTTTTTGAATTCTTCTCTGAATCTATTAACAGAATGAATACCGAAATCAATACCTACAGCTAGTAATAATGGTGGAACGGTAATTAATACTTGTGAAAATGGAATATTCGCCCATCCCATGAATCCAAAAGTCCATATTAAAACTAGTAATAAAGAAATCAATCCAATCATAATATCAAATGGGTCTCTATATGATATTATAAGAAATATTATAATTGATATTACTGCTGCAGGTATAACTAACATCAGAGAATCTGTTATAACAGAACCTAATTCATTTGATTGAATCCCACTTCCAAATACCGTAATTGAAAAATCTCCTTTTTTAGCAAAATCAGCCATACTTAGTTGTATATCTTGAACTGGTGAATCTCCTGCTGTTCCAGCTACAGGACCGCCGGAGTTTGGGCCTCTTGGACTGTGGAATGTTGTAGATATAGTTTTATCGGCTGTGACATCTACACTATTATAATCATTACTAACGGTCATTCTAAGAGCATCATTTTGTAATACAATTCGCGTAGCATCACTAATTTCTGTTTTTGTTGAACGTTGAAGTGTATTAACACGTTCAGATGGTGTAGTTGCGGTTGGGTTTATAAATAATGCTACTTGTTTAGTTATACTATTTACTTCGGTAACTCTAAATTCATCCCTCGAAAATATTTCTTGTTCAAATTTAGATTGCTCTAGTAATGCTTTTTTACTCAAAACATTCCTACGTTCCTGAATTAATTGTGTTTGTCGTGTCGAACCTGTGTTTAGCGTTTGTAATTGAAACTCAGAATTTATATTTTCTAATGCTTCAACAGAAGATATACCTTCTGTAAACTGTGTGGTTCCACTATCTGTACTGACTTGTACAATACCAAACGATAATATAACCGTTATTATTAAAAATATAGCTATGACTAATTTACTCTTGTTTATAATCGCGTCATCGAGGGTTTTAAATATTTTATTACTCATTATTAGACACCAATTTTATTCTCTTCTTCTATAATATATTGCTCCTAATCCAACGAGTAACACTATAATCAATCCAGCAACAACTGTTGGTATTATTGAACTTTCAGATTCTCCTACATTAATTTGTAATGAATATACTTCTGATAATTTTGTATCTCCATCTTCATTCACATATTTGAAATCAACATCTAGAGGGTATGAATTAGGTGTAGCACCGCTAGAAGCTGAAGTAGTGACGTTTAATTTTATTTCTTCATCAGGTCCAAGTTCATTTATATATGAACTGCTATCGGAAACAGATAATGGACTTGAAGCACTAAAGTCTACATCAATACTTGATATTGTCTCGTTTAAGTTGTTTTGAACTGTGACCTGCGTAATTGATTCACTACCCTGTTCAATATTATTATTCTTAATTTCAATATTAAATTCTGAATCTAATTCGTTAATATTAATACTTTTAACTTGATTTATTACTTTAGATTGTGGCAATTCATTATAAGTATACTCTAAAGTAACATCAATATCCTGTGTTAATGTATCTGAATTTAATGGAACATCAACAGAAAATGTTTTTGTTTTATTATCTCCAGATGCTAATTTATCTAAACTTCTCGTAGGTTGTTTAATTGATATATCTTGTCTAGAACTTATTGATAGTTGGATATCTTCTAAATCTTTAGGACCTAAATTATCAATATTAAGTTTTAAATCACTTTCTGAACCTTCAGATAGATTGGTTTCAATTACATCTATATCTATATCTTGTTCTCTTTTTGGACTTATCTGTATATCTTTTTTAATGTTATTTTTTATATCATCTTCATTTGTATAACTAATATTACCACTAATAGTATATTTATTATTTCTATCTGCAGAATCTAATGTACTTGTTCTTACTGTAAATGATTCTGATTCATCTTCTTCAAGAGAACCAATTATTTGACTATAACTTGTTTTTCCAGAACCAAACGATACGATAGAATTCTTACTAGTTAAATCTATAGATACATCATTGAAATCTTCGTCGTTATTATTTTCTAATTCTAATTTTATGTCTCCAAAACCATCAACAGGAACCGTGTTATTGATAACATTTAAATCAAATTCTCTCTCATCCATTGGAGAAATGATTACGTTAGAATTAATTGTATTTTCAATATTATCTTTATTTTCGTAGTTTAAATGCATATTAATTTTATAATTTGATTTTGCATCAGAACTATCTACGAATGATAAATCTATACTTAATTCTTTATTATCCCCTGACTCTATATCACCAATATATTTGGATTTATCCGAATCGCCTATAAAAATTTCAGAGCTTGTTGTTTCAAAATTCACAGTTGTATCGTTTAAATTTACATTATTATCATTTGTTAATTCTATATCTATTGAACCAGTATCTCCAACATGTATATTACTTTTAATAATTTCTTTTTCAATTGTTCTTTTCGGTTCTGGCTGAATTCGCGTATGTAGTTCTTCTGTATATCTATCAACGTATTCTCCATCATAAGATGTAAGAAGGTCTATTTTATATGTTGAATCAGAAAATGCAGAATCAGAAAATGACATATTAAATTTAAATGATTTAATTTCATTTACATCTATATTATCAATTGTTATCGTATCAGAACTACCTAAATTAGTTTTTTGACTTGTTGGTTCTAGCTGTATTTGTATATTTTCTGCTTTTATATCTCCATTATTTTTTAATTCAACATCAACTATACCACTTTCATTTATAGATATATTAGATGAAAATTCATTTACATCTAAATTAGAAACTTTTTGCGTCATCAAATCAAAAGAATTAACAGATGAGTCTGATTCAAATAGACGATTTGTGACAGTTGTTCCAGAAGCATCTGATGTGTATTCAACTTCAGAAGTATGATTATAATTTGCTGTGACGTATAGAGTAAAATTATCGTTCATGTCTCTATCTGATTCAAATCTGATTGGTATTTTTTTCGTTTCACCGTTAGATATATTCCCAACATCAGTATTTTGTAATGTGGCGGTTACAGAATCTACATTTGTCTCAACATTTAAATCAATGTCTTTTGCAGACATTACTTCATTTTCGTATTCCGATTCACCACCTTGGTCAATATTTCCGTTATTTGTGATAGATATAGAACTGTTTGATTGGACTCCGGGTATAATTTTATCATCTTCAATATTTATTTCTAAATCAGGTTCTCCAATAACTGTTGTATGATTATCTGCTAATGCAACCGGAGAATTTAAAATAAATATCAAACATAACATTGAAATGATAAACGTATTTATAATTTTTTTATAATTCATTACGTTATAATATATATATAAACATATAAGTTTTATTACATATTCATCAAAAAATTTAAGAGATGACATTGAAAAAAATAAATATTTTTACATAAATGCTCCGTTAGGAGGTAAAGGAAAATTAAAATTTTTACAATTAAATAGATTTTCTAAAGGCCATTATAGGTCTTTTGATGCAGAAGATAGATATTGGTCATTTAGAGCAAGAGAGATTGAATCAGAAGAGAAGACAAAATGGGAATATAGAGTATATCCGAATAGAGGTGGTGATAATGGTGGCGTTGTAGAAGCTCATTGGTATACGGATGCAGATGAGTTAGGCGGTCATCATGAATTGTATCCTCGTGCATTCTCTTTTGAATAATTCGTTATAAAAAATAGACGATTGATAAATTCGTTAAATATATAAGTATTCAATAGAAGTAAAAAATATGCAAGTTAATCTTTTAGCAAATCCAGAATACTACCGAACAGACTACAGAGAATTAAATGACGAAGAAGATGTCATTAGTATTGTAAAACAATTTTTAAAATCTAATGTAAATGGAGAAAACGAACATTTTGTAAAAATATTTCAAGATTTGGAAAGAGATAGGAATAATGAAATTAGATTTGATAGTTCAGATGAACAGATTAGTCTGTACGGTAATACGGTGAATCGTGTCGCTTACGGTGCTTTTAGACATAGTGCTTTGATTCACTCCACGCAAACCGTATGGACATATACGTTCCAGATAATTAAAACAGATGATGGATTGTACTTATCTGCCGATAGTTGGGGGTGGTTACAAAAATCTAATTTATCCAAAAGAGTTAGTACACATTTAGAGTAAATTTAATTCTAAATTTTGCAATATACGAGTTTATTGTATAAAGATAACTCCCGTATTTTCTATTCTAGATTTATGTTCTGAAATATTTTCTCGAATATTTTTTAATTGTTTTGTTAGGTTTGTAATTTTGTCGTCATCATATACTTTTAATCTATTTATTGCACTATTTAAATTTTCTAAGGCAAATTCCATATCTTTAATTACAATTTCAATATTAAAATCATCTTTCGTATTATTTGATATTTCAAATTTATTTCCTGACGTATCTGTATCTTTGGCCATTTTGTACATATTATACATTTTAGAGTATGCGTTGTGAATATCACCGCCCGCAAATGCAATTTCATCGTCTCTACCGTATTCATTTTTAAAATTAGTACCCGTCATTATACCTTCACCTTTTGACATTGATAATTCTTGTAAGTTATCAACAATTGATGATAACGGTTGAATTTGACTCATAAGTAAAACTTATTTACTATACCTTATATATTCTGTTATAAATGTTTTTATTTATCAACATAGGAGAATACCTTAATTCTTGATATCAAAGTGGTTCACTATTTAGAATTCTTTTTATAATGTAAAATAGTCTCAGTTTCTATACCTAATTTACTATATTTTTCCATTGGAACTTCTGCTGCTAAACCACGACATTTTGGGCAACACCACTGTGTTAAACGCAGAGATGGAAAACCGTTAGCCTTTGAACTCACCGGTTTTCCAGAATCCAAACTATTCCACCCACAGGATTCGATTTTTTCATCTGGATGACTATCAGCAATATTTTTACCTAAACAGACGTAATAATTTTCATTCATATTTGGCGCATTATCTGATTTACTCATATGATAACATATATTTTAATATGTTATTAAACTTTGTAGTTATATATCCGTTATATTATGATAATATTCTCGTATATACCGTAAAAGTAGTAAAAAAAGTATACCTTCACATTACATTATTTTTGATATTTTTTCATTAATATATAAAATTTAATCACTCTATTTATATCTATCATACATTTTATTTTTGATTATTATAATGGACCAATCCGTATAAGAATTATTCCTGAACCACCATCACCATATGCACCACCAGCACCACCTGAACCAGTATTATTTACCCCGTTACCACTCGGTGCGTCTCCACCACCGCCAGTACCACCATCAGCACTTGAATTTGAATTTGAATAAGCTCCACCACCGCCAGCAAAAATACCGTTTAAACCATAATCCGAACCAAAAATATCTGAAACATCTTTTCCATCACCGCCAGAACCAGCATAGTTATCATTCTTAGCGTTCTGTCCGGCTGAACCTGCGCCACCACCACCTCCACCATAATCCCCAGCCGTGTCTGTAGAACTTAAACCTCCATCATTTCCAAAACCGCCATCTGTTGAAGATGATTGCAATCCAGAACCACTTGAGTCTCCATTAGAACTATCTGTTCCACCATTTCCACCACCCGAACCCCCATCTGTAACATTACGGGCTGATGAATCTGTTCCACCACCTGCACCACCACCTAACGCTGTTAATCCAAATGCAGAACTATTTTCTCCTTTATTTCCGGGGTCGCCCGTAGATGAACCGCCCGGACTTGTCACATTACTTCCTTGACCGCCATCTTCAACAAATATTGTATAATCACCTTTTTCAATTATTTTGTTTTCTATTATTAAGCCACCAGCACCACCCCCACCTCCACCGCGTCCATCTCCACCAGCACCACCCCCACCTCCACCAAAAACATCTACTTGTGATTTACCGTCTATCGTAAATGTATTCGAACCGGTATTTGTAAATGCATGTAGTCTATATTCCTTATTATTAATTGAAATTGTATTAACTTCACCACCAAAACTATCGGGTATATAAGCAACTTCGATTGATAATTTATCTCCATTTATATCTAAGTTATATATACTACCTTCATCTTCTTTTTTTGGAGTCCAAGAAAATGTTCTAATTTGATTTGATTGTTTAAAAAAATCATTCTCTGTGCGTTATTGTGTATTATTTGTGTTGTTTATGTTTATATCTAAAATTTGTTCTATATTATATCTGAATATTCTACGGTCATTTATTCAGAAATTATTTTATTATCTATAATTCAAAAGATATCATTTAACGTTATTATATTATTAAAATAATGCGTATTCATTTTTCTTTGGCTCATATATGTCATCTCCATTCCTACATAATTTATTCAAATCATGCTCAATGGTTTCTTCTTCGAAATCATTGGTGACTACCATTATTTCCATAATCAACTCTCTCGGTGCTCCTTTTTCACCTTCATCTTCACACGTTTCAATAGTTTCTTTAAGTAATTCATGCCGGTCACGTTGAGATGTAACGGAGGTATCGCTTTCGACATTCACATCGTATCTATCACCTTCTGTATATAGTCCCATATCACGCATACTCTTCTGTAAAATATCATTAACGATTTCTTTATTATCGTATTTATTAATACAATCATTTGTAAATGATAATTTATTTGCTGTTTGCTGTAGTTTGTTACAAGTTATTGGAATATTCGGTTTATTATTATTTGTATCAGAATATAACGTTAAAGTATCTGAAATATCTAAATCTGATTTAATACAATTTTTATTTGTAATACTTTTATCATCAATCATATCAGATATTTCGTATGGTGTAACGTCAATATCCGTCATAGTATATGATATATCTACATTGTAAAATATTTCTTTATCTAGATTCATTTGTTTGTTTATTGAATCATAGTCGTTAATATAATCATCTCTGGGACTATTGATTATTAACAAGGGGATATTTTTCGGTAAATTTTTAATACGATTCATTTGCAAGTTATTTTCAAATTTATTTACATCTGTTACTTTCAATGGCTTATCTGTACTATTATATAATATAGCTAAATTTATATTACTCGAATGTTTCATCTGTTTCACTTTGTTCCGTGTTCGTTTTAGATATAAAACATCTCTACGTGATTCATATAGTAAATTTGCTAATTCTGTAGCAATATTTCTATCACATAATAAATTAATATGTATCGGATTTATATTTGAGTGCGTACTTATACTTTGTAAGGCTAATGTATTTCTAATTTCTACAGGAATCCATTTTGGTAATATATCCATCATTTTGTCATAGTGTTCTTTCGAGGTGATTGTCTTATTCATTATAATATGTAATAGAAACCCGTATACTTAAAATGTGGTATTATATAAATATCATAATTATTTAATAAAAGTATAAAATAAAAACAAACAATTATAGGGTTGATTAATATATATTTTAATATGGTAAATTGGATTACAGAATATGGCGGTTCTAGAAAAGATATAGAATCTAATATAAATGGTGGTTGGGAAATAAATAGGTTTAAAAATAAAGACAGTTCAGATATTGATTTAGGACCGATTTTATTGACACATAATAATTCACCGGGGGAAATATCAATAGTTCAATCTACTAATACGGGTGCGCTTAGAATTGAATATGTTGAAGATAAAGATGATTTTAATAGTAGTTATACTGGTGAATCTATGTCTTGTAATAAACAAGGATATGAGAATATTTTAGAATTTATAGACAATTATACAAAAAGATTCCCGTAAATATTAATAATTTCTTTAATTTACTATTTTTTGTATTTACTGAGCATAAGATGTAATATCTCATTATATTTTATAAAACGTATTATGTTTAATGACGGACTTTAGATTTGAAGATATCGTAGATAGTACTAGAATGATTGGTCCAGACGGTAGATATGTAAAATCAGTCTGTAAGTCATGTAGTACACAACGCACAGTTATGCGAGATGATTTTTCAAGAAATACCGTAAAAGGTTCAAGTTACGTTCCATCATCTGTGACGATAGAAATGCTAGAGTATGTTGCAAAAATGATGGCTTGGAACTGTTGTCATGAGGGTGATGAACCTTGTGCTAGTTTTCCAGAAGAAGTAAAATCTGATTTAATACACTTCACAAAATAATTATATAATATAATATAATTATATATTTAATTAATTCGTTCTATCCCAATACCAATTTCACCATGTTCTATCTTTTTTAAATTTGTCGTATTTGTTGATGGAGTATATGACTGTGTTGTGCCGGGTTTTTGAGAAATAGCAGCATATGTATTATCTATGCCGATTTCTGCAAGCAATGCGTCTATTTCATCTAATATTTTTCGGATTTCTTTTTCTGATTCTGTTCCAGACATAAATATCATAGATTCCCCATATTCCATTGTCTTATTATTACTATTTTTAATATCTGTGAAAATTCTTTTTAACAAAAGAGTTTGTTGTCCATTTAATTTTTTGCTCATATATTTATATTTTAAATAGATGTTAAATGTTTAACGATTTTTATATACATTAATGCGTCGATTAATATGAATATTATATTATAATATCAATTATTCTCACTTACAGTGTTGTTAGTGAGATTATTGGACCGGACGTAGGATTAAACGTTGTTTTACGTTGTTTTAAGAATAGACTCAAGTCTAATGAACCTAGTTAATACAATTAAACTTTACAACGACGTAAAGTCAACTTGTATAACTTCGGTATTTTGGCTTGTTTTGGCCCCACTTTGAGACCTCGGTAACAGAACCCCACTAACAACACTGTAAGTGAGATTCGGTCGTACTCGTATAAAAGATAACATCGTATAAAACACTTTTGTTTTGATTTAATCAAATACTCTTAATTTGTATACATTCTATCCAAAATCGGTACGTTTATTACTTTATGTACCATTGTTTTTGATATGACGTTCACACATATGCACTCGGAAACGGAAGTCCTTGATGAAACAGATATTGGATTTTACGGTGAACCTGATATTCAGTTCCACATCAATAGTGGTCGAACGTGGGAATCAAAAACCACATACAAGTTTGATGAGGACGGAAACAAAACAGAGTCACATTATCAACAAATTATTTTTATTTGAAGTACTTAAAGTATGTATAACGACGCTCTGGCACGTCTATACTTTAACTTAATACGTTATGTCTCCTAGTATATATTGTAATGTCAGATTGCTCAGAAAGTCAAACCGGACACGAATTGGACTACTTAGATATGTTTGGAAAAATGGATGACCCCCTCCGAGTTAAACAGCGTGCTGATTGTATCCATTGTCAAGAAAGAATGTGGATAATTTACGAGAGGTCACAGGTTGAATCTTGCCAAGATGATGAACGGGGATGGCCATTGGCAACGAAAATTACCGATTCAGGTGATTTAATCGTACCGAGGGATTAATTAAAAAATATATTATATAAAATAAATAATAATGTAAATTAAAATTTAATCCATCCTTGTTCATCAATACTATATATTGCATCAACGATACTATCAAAAATCATATCTCGCGTTTCAATATAATGTATTACTACAGGTCTAAATGAGAATAATTTGAAATTGATATATTTTTGTTTGATTTTTGTTCTATTTATTTTTCAATATTTGATTTTATTATTTATATTAATGTATATTTAGGTATACCTTATTAATATATACTAATTAAATTTTAAATAGTATTAAACCTATGTAGGTGTATGAGGATATCACATTGTATTAACTGCGGAATATATAAATACATTGAAAATAAAGGTATGTGCCGTTCTTGTTTATCCAATAAAAATTTAAATATAGGTCAAGATAAGAATGGAAATATTAATTCTATAAATCCAAAATTATTATATGGTGGATTAAGTATAACTGGAGATGTTGCGTCAGGTAAATCTACAATGGCTGTTCATTTAATAAAACAACTATATGATATGAATTATGGAATAATTTATTTTGATAATAAAAGAGATATATTAGGAAATGTCATTGGGTTAAATAATTTTAAAACTATTGATTTTGGTGACGGAGACGGATTTAATATTATGAAGATAAACAGAAATAAATCTGATAAACATTATAATAGTGAGATTACGCTCACAACAGGAGTTGTTAAGCATTTAATTTATAGCAATACAAATGATATAATATCATTCACTAATAAGATGATATTGGATGCCGTTGTAAAATCTATACTTTATCTAAATAAGGAGTATAATATTAAAGAAGTATATGAATGTTTGACTGACCTAGACAAGCGAGATAAATTGTTTAGTAACTCAAATTATTCTTTGCCGAATAAAAATTATAAATTATCATATATCGAAAATCAAAAATTAGATTCAGATGATTCAATTGTTTCGAGTTTATACAATTTGATATATAATAAAAAACTTATGGATAGTATATCAAAAATAGGAAGTTCTATGAAGATTAAAGACATAATTGACAATTCTGAAACTGTCATATGTCGGCAAGATAAAATAAAAACAGCGAATAATCAAAGAATAATTGGAACATTTGTATCTGAAAAATTATTTAATGAAATTGCACTACAAAATCAATCTTCAAATAAAAAAGATTTTGTATTTTGCTATGATAACATAAATAAAATTGGAGATATTAGAGAAAAAATGATAAAAAATGGCCGCGTACATAATATCGGCGTTATAAATATAATTAACTCGATTATGAATAGTAATAAAGACTCATTTAAGTATTCTAATAATATAATGTCATTTCGTATATCAAAACCGTCAAATATTGCGAATATACATAAAAGATTAGGCGTTAATATATCCGAATTATCCCAATTATATAATTATAAATATATTTCAAATATAGATAATACAGAATATCGAGGAAAAATAGACTTATAATATTCATATTTAAATCGAAAATTATTAAACTAATCATTACATACTATTATGTATGACAAATAAAAACCGTATTCAACTCGGACAATTAAACGGTGCTGTATTGACATGGGAAAACCATGGAACGACAGTTACGGGGTTGATTTCGATGAAGAAAAAGCTAAACGCTCAGAATCTAAAGAAGAAGATTCAAATGAAAATACGATGCCTTCAATCGATGAACTGTGCATAGATACATCATATCTTTAATTATATATTATGATTTAGTCCAAACAATTTATCAGTGAATCAGATATTATTTTCCATTGCGTTACGTCATTATTTGCAACGTATTTTATATCTAGTTGTTTTTCCGATGATGCTAACCACGCATTCCATGGGAAATCTGTTATATTATGTGGCTTAAGATATAATATACCAACATTATTTTTCTGTTTATTTAATACATTATCAATGTTTCCTTTTCTGTCATCTATGTATACGTTAGCAGGTATTTCAGATTTATTTTCTGGTGTTGGACAAACAAATTCATCAAAATATATATCATTATCTATTAACCAATTAATAGATAAATTTTTTACTTCGTTTAATTTTTCATTATCTAACCAATCGTCATGAACACGATGCGTAATAATTTTTATTTTATAATATTCTTTTAATCTATTTGTAGCTTCAGAACAACCTTTAATAGGAGGTATACTAGAATATATATCTGTATTATGGTTTACGATTTCTTCGATAAGTGTTCCAAAACTTTTTCCTATTTGAGGTATTACAGGATTGGAACCCATATGTAATTCTCTATTAATTTTTACATTATACATATTTTCAATTTCGTTTAAAAAATGTTCTCTTGTAGAAGATAAAACACCATCAAAGTCAAGACCGATGGTGGGATTATCAATTTCACGCAAATGAGACAAATCTGGATTTTTATGTTCTGTATATAAATTTTTCATATAATAATTACGGAATACATAAACATATATTTATCGTTATTTCGTCACTTAATTATATTGAAAAATCCACATATCATCTGTTGGGCTACTATTTGAGTTACATTCCCACCTATTATCTGTTGATACTAATTCTTTTATATTTTTTATTGCGTATAATTTTGGTTCTCCTGAACGGTGAAAAGAAATTATTACATTTTTATCGTCTTCTGTAATTTTAATTATATCTTCTCCGAATGTATCATTAATACTATTTTCTAATTCATTTGGCGTCATAGTATATAATTATACAAGAACAGTTAAAAATACTTCGGGTATGTAGATGATTCAATAATCAATATCTTCAACAGTCAAATCAATATGCAATGTTGATTCTAATTTCTTTTGTTCATCAACATTTGGTTGTGTTTTTTGATATTCAATATTTTTTAGATGACTTTTCTTTATATTTAACATATTAGCAAGTTCTTTTCTCGTATGACCGTGTGATTTGCGTGCTTGTTCTATCTGGTCTCCAAAATCTAATGCTAAATCCTGTACATTTTCAAAGAAATCTTCTTGCTGATTTTGTCTATAATTTGTAATATCTTTCATAGTTATATATTATTAATCGCAACCGATGCATTCATTATATCTATACAATATTTTATTTATACTATGTTAGTAGTTATCGTATCGTATATTACCATTGTCTGCTTATGTCTTAAATATTATGGTTATAAGATAATAATTTGACAGAAACGAAAAGTATATAGTATACGTTATGTAAATTATAAATATGACCGATGAAATGAAAAAAGCAGACGAATTCGTAAACAATGTAGTAAAATTAGTCCAAAATAATTACACACAATTAGAGATAGCTAAAGAAAGAATGAATGATGGAATTACGATTTCAAAAGCAAGTAATAGTATTATTGCTCGTATAAATGTTAGACCGAATAAGTATAATACACATATAGATGTAAATACTATACGGGAACGTGTTGAAGAAATAGGTTCTATAGCATCAGGCCATCGTGCAGATTATATAACTAGTACAAGAAAAGCTCGCAAAAAAGATAAACAATCACGTCCACCAAATGCAGGCCCTATAAAGGTATTAAATGTAGGAAAATCTCGTAAAGACGATGCACGTGTGTTCGAAATTGAGTATAAATATTTAAATCCTAATCACAGAAATTAATAATTAAATATATAAGGTAAAGTAGATATTTTATCAGTATGGCTTATTATGTTACAAAAGATGCTCGCCCACAATTAACATCTGGTGCTAGAATATATAAAGAACAAATTGATGAAGATGGATTATACTGGGGTATTCCACAAGAATATTTTGAAATTGAAGGTCGTAATGTATATATGTCATCTGATATTGCTCATCTATTTGAATGGAATCTTGACGCTGTATGTCAAAACTATGTTAATATAAATACATATGCACAGTGGGTAGATATTGACGGTGAAACATACGGTATAAATCCCGGTTCATTTTGTTCAAACGTTAAAAAAAGAAAACTTTATAGATGAAAATATTTAATTATCAAATCGTTTGATATCTTGATTCCTTAGTTCATCCATATTTTCAACGCTTCCATATTTATTATTTATAGATTCTATAACAGAACGTATTTCTTTTTGATACATAGTGCGAGCGCATACCCGCGTCTTCAGGCGCGGGTCAAGCGGACAATAGCGTACACACCCGATGGCACGGCTGGATTTCCCACCGTGTGCGATAGTTTTAAGCCACTCGGTAGGCATAGTGTGTAGTATGGAGGACGAACAGTGACAGAA
>Ga0208138_100345_pt1 | contig 22279 bp, 18 predicted proteins | sample AntRauMetaRauer3_FD_184786 | JGI IMG/M metagenome (GOLD analysis project Ga0208138, IMG submission 184786) | Saline lake microbial communities from Rauer Lake, Antarctica, in enrichment culture - Antartic Rauer Lake 3 Metagenome Rauer3 (SPAdes)... ...
CACGGGGTTCGGCGAACTCGTCCAGGAGCGCATTCCGGACGACCAGATCGAAGCGATCCAGCGGAACCTCGTCAGGAGTCACGCGGCGGGAGCGGGGGAACTGCTCCCCGAGAACGTCGTGCGGGCGATGATGACGACACGCCTCAACACGCTCGCGAAGGGGTTTTCCGGCGTGCGCGAACGGGTCGTCGACCTGCTCGTCGAGATGGTCAACGCGGGCGTTCACCCGGTCGTCCGATCGCACGGCAGCCTCGGCGCGAGCGGTGACCTGGCGCCGCTCGCCCACATGACGCTCGTCCTCATCGGCGAGGGCGAAGCCGTCGTCGACGGCGAGCGCGTGGACGGGGCGACCGCCCTCGAACGCGCGGGGCTCGAACCGCTCGACCTGCGCGCGAAAGAGGGGCTGGCACTCATCAACGGCACGCAACTAACCGTTAGCCTCGCGGCGCTCACGGTGCGGGACGTGGAGCGCGCCTTCCGCGCCGCCGACGTCGCGGGCGCGATGACGACGGAGGCGACGAACAGCACCACCGCGTCGTCCCACTCGCGCATCAACGACGTCAGGCCCCACCGAGGCCACCGCGAGACGGCAGACAACGTCCTCGCGCTCACGGCCGACTCCGAGATCGTCCAGGCCCACCGGAACTGCGACCGGGTCCAGGACGCGTACTCGATCCGCTGCCTTCCCCAGGTTCACGGGGCGGTCCGCGACGCCGTGCGTCACCTGCGAGACGTCGTCTCGGTGGAACTCAACAGCGCGACCGACAATCCGCTCGTCTTCGATGCGGACCAGATCGACTCCCGTGCGAGCGGCACGGACGACTCGGCGGTGCTGTCCGGCGGAAACTTCCACGGCGAACCGCTGGCGCTGCCCCTCGATTACGTGACGAGCGCCGTGACCGAACTCGCGGCGATCAGCGAGCGCCGCCTCGACCGCTTGCTCAACCCGAACGTGCAGGAAGCCCATCTTCCACCGTTCCTCACCGCCGACGCCGGGCTCCAGTCCGGGTACATGATCGCCCAGTACGTCGCCGCCGACCTCGTGAGCACCAACCGTTCGGAGGGTCGCCCATCGATGGACAACGCGACGGTGAGCGGGAACCAGGAGGACCACGTCAGCATGAGCGCCCAGAGCGCGCTGCGTGCGAGCGACGCGGTCGAGCGGTCGATACGAGTCGTCGCGTCCGAACTCACGTGCGCGACGCAGGCCCTTGACTTCGTGAGCTCGGACCTCTCGCCCGGTGTCGGGACGACGGCCGCATACGAGTGCGTGCGCGAGGACGTTCCACACCTCGACGAGGATCGACCGATACACGCTGACGTCGACGCCGTCGAGGAGATGATCACGTCGGATCGGCTGTTCGAGCGGGTCGAGGAGTCGCTCGGCGACTCGCTCCGATAGCGGCGTGAGCGGTCGCGACGGCACCCGTCGAGTCACTGAATCACACTGTTCTGGGGCAAATTTTAGCCCAAAACATACTGCTTCCCGTCGCAGTCACAACGAATAGCAATGCAACTGGAGCGAGAGCCGACAATGCGTGTCCCGAAAGCGAACCTACTTAAACGTAACAACATATGGAGGGTAGGGACGTATGCTCTCGACTCCGTTTACCATATACAGACATGAGACAACATACCAAAGACGACTCGTCCGTCGGTAGTTCGAACCGCTCGCGTCGAAGATTCCTCGCGACCGTCGGTGCCACGACCGTCGCCGGCCTCGCTGGCTGTTCCGGCGACGACGGGAACGGCGGCGGCAGTGGCGGCGGTGGCGGCGGTGGCAGTGGCGATTCCAGCGGCACGTCCACGGGCGCGTCGTCGTCGACGCCCGCGAAGCCCGACAGCATCACGGTGCGCGCGTGGGGCGGCGCCTGGCAGGACAACCTCGACGAGTACGTCGCGAAACCGTTCACCGACAGCACGGGCATCGACGTCGAGTTTGATAACTCGACCGAAGAGGAGATGCAGGGCAAGATCAGGACGGCGGTTCGGCAGGACCGGCAACCCCCGGTCAACGTCAACTGGTCGCTCGAGATGACGAGCTATCGGTCCTACCAGATGGAGCTGATGGAGCCGTTGAACGCGGACGTCGTCTCGAACCTCGACGGCCTGTTGCCCGCGAGTCAGCCGCAGGTCGAAGGCGTCGACTGGCCCTTCGTCAACCTCTACTCCTACACCTACGCGCTGGCGTACAACACCGACCAGGTGTCGAGCGAACCGACGTCCTGGAACGTCTGGTGGGAAGACCAGTGGGAGAGTTCCATCGGCCTCTACCCCGGCGGCAGCGGCGTCACGCCGGTCGTCGCGAAGATGACGGGCACGGAGATGGGACCCGTCGAGGAGATGACGCCAGTCTGGGACAAGTACCGCGAACTCAAACCGAACGTGGGCACCATCGGCGACGACTCCCACCTCACCCAGAACCTCCGCCAGGGCGAAGTCTCGATGGCAGTGATGCTCCCCGCGAACATCATCAACGCCCAGGACGAGGGCGCCCCCGTCGACTACACCATCCCCGAGGAGGGCGCGCGGGCGGGACGCGACACGATGTGGGTCCCCACGAACCAGGACGACAAGTACGTCTACTGGGGCCAGCAGTTCATCAACACCGCCGCCGCCGCCGCGAACCTCGGGCCGTGGTCCGAGAACCTCGGCGTCGCGCCGCTTCACCCGGAGGCAGAGATCCCCCAGTGGATGAAGGACTCCGTCGCCTTCCCCACCAGCGAAGAGCAGTTCAACCAGATGATCACCGTCCCGCTGGATCTCGTCGTCGAGTACCAGTCCAAGTGGGAGAGCAAGTTCAGCGAGATGATGCAGGGGTAAGCGGGAACCCTCCTCGACCTGGTCGAATCACATTTTTTGACGCGTCCGACCCGAAAGCGACCGCGACGGCGGGTCAGTGCCGGTCGTCGCGACGCGTTCGTCCGAGTCTGTCCACGGTCAGTAGTGCGTCGTGCACTGCGGGAGGCGTTACCTCGAAGGGCTCGTTGTGAATCGTCTCGAACGGCTCGCACGCCGCCTCGGCGACGGTCTGAAGCTGGTCGTCCGTCGGGTCGTCGAGTCCGACGTCGGCGAGCGACACCGGCAGCCCCACGTCGAGGGAGAAGTCGATCAGGTCGAACAGTGTCGCCGTCTCGCGGCCCTCGAGGACGAGCTGGGTGAGCGTTCCGAGGTTGACCTTCTCGCCGTGCGTCGCGCCGTGCGTGGCGTCGACCCGCGTCAGGCCGTCGTGAATCGAGTGTGCGGCCGCCAGCCCGCCGCTCTCGAACCCGATGCCGCTCATGAGCGTGTTGGCCTCGACGACGGCCTCGACGCTCTCCGTGACGGCGTCTCGTTCGACGGCGGCGACGGCGGAGCGTCCGTGGTCCCGAATCGTGTCGTAACACGTCTCCGCGATGGCGTGCGCAGTCAGCGTCGAGCGCCCGTCGAAGACGTTCTCGGCGGCCGCCCGGTACGCGGTGTCGGCCTCGTACCACGTCGCGATGGCGTCGGCCATCCCGGAGCGGAGGAAGCGCGTCGGCGCCCGGGCGACGACGGCGGTATCGACGAGCACCAGGTCCGGATTCACGCCGTGAAAGCGGAACTCGTCGAACTCGCCGTCCGCGTAGAGGACCGAGAGGCTGCTCGTCGGCGCGTCCGTCGAGGCGATGGTCGGAACGGTGACCAGTCGGGCGCCGACGTCGCTCTGGACCGCCTTCGCGGTGTCGAGCGCGCGTCCGCCGCCGGCTCCGACGACGACGTCCGCACCGCGCGCTTCCTCGGCGATGCGGTCGATCTCTGTGTGCGTACACGCGCCGCGGAACTCGATCCGGTCGACGTCGAAGCCGGCGACTTCCAGCCCGGACGTGAGCGGGTCGGCGACGATGTCGAGAACCGTCTCGTCGGCCAGGATGACCGCCCGCGTCCCGTCCACGGTGAGGTGGTCCCCGACGTCGTCGAGCACGTCGCGTCCCTGTACGTACATGCCGGGCGCGGCGAACGTGCGGGTCACGCGCACGCCTCCGGCGGACTCGTGAGTAACTGGTCCATGTACACCGTAGTCCGCGACGGCGGTATCAAGCTACCCCGACCGTTCGGCGGGCGATTTATACGTCGCCCCTCGCTGGTCGAAGGCGCGGTGCTGGGCGACCCTGTCAGCGGTCACCGGACGGTGTACCCGCCGTCGATGACGATGGTCTCCCCCGTCATGTAGGCGGACGCGTCGGACGCCAGGTAGACGACCGTACCGCCGAGGTCAGCCGGTGGCGCCATCTCCTCCATGAGCATTTCCGAGAGCCACGCCTCCTCCATGTCGGGGTTGTCCGCGAGCAGTTCGTCTATCATCTCCGTTCGGATGTACCCCGGCGCCATGGCGTTGGCCCTGACACCGTATTGCGCCCACTCCGAGGCGAGTTGCCGCGTGAACGAGACGACGCCCCCCTTCGAGGCGTGGTACACGACCTCCTCCTGGGGATAGTTGGCGACGAAGGCGGACATCGACGCCATGTTGATAACGGTCCCGCCGTCGCCGTCGACCATCGTCCCGCCGGCGTGTTTCGTACAGAGGAACACGCCCGTGAGATTCGTCTGCAGGACTTCGTTCCACGTCTCCAGCGACATCTCGTGGGCCGGCGCCGTGCGGGCGATGCCGGCGTTGTTCACCAGGACGTCGATGGAACCGAACTCGTCGAGCGTCGCTTCGACCATCGCCTCCACCGAACTCTCGTCGGTGACGTCCGCGGGTACGGCGAGCGTCTCGACGCCCGTCTCCGCAGCTATCTCGTCTGCCGCGCGTTCGCCGTCGCGTTCGTCCCTGCTGACGATACAGACGTTCGCCCCCGCTTCCGCGAGCGCCTCCGCGAGCGCCCGGCCGATACCCCGACTCGACCCGGTGACGATAGCCGTCTCCCCGTCGAGCGAGAACTGGTCCAGCACGGTCATACGGTTCGACTCGACGCCTGATGTAAATAGTTCACTGCCACCGAATGGCGGGCCGGACCGACTCGCCCCGGAGGACCACCGTGCCGGTCGGACGCCCTCGGACGCGGGCGGTCGAAGTCGCTACTCGAACCGGGTTCGGACGCTCTCGGCGTGCGCCTCGAGCCCTTCCAGTTCGGCCAGCGTGACGATGGTGTCGGAGATGGAGTCGAGCGACTCGTCGTCGAGTCGCTGCACCGTCCGCGAACGAACGAAACTGTCCACCGACAGGCCGCCCGTCGTCTTGGCCGTCCCCGCCGTCGGGAGGACGTGGTTCGTCCCGCTCGCGTAATCGCCGGCGGCGACTGGACTGTACTCCCCGAGGAAGACGCTCCCCGCGCTGTCGATGTCGTCGAGCGGGTCGTCGTCCTCGGTCATCAACACGAGGTGTTCGACCGCGTACTCCTCCGCGAACTCGGTCGCCGCCGCCATCGAATCGGCGACGAAGACGCCGCTGCTCTCGTTGGCCAACGCCGCTTCGATGATGTCGGTGCGGTCCCGTTCCGGGGCCTGCCGCTCGACCTCCGCGACGACTTCCCTGGCCAGCGACTCGTCGGGCGTCACCGCGACGACGGACGAGTGCGGGTCGTGTTCGGCCTGCCCGACGAGTTCCGCGGCGACGAACCGGGGGTTCGCCGTCTCGTCGGCGACGACCAGCACTTCCGTCGGCCCGGCGATCATGTCTATCGCGACGTCTCCCCTGACTTCGGCCTTGGCCGCCGCGACCCACCGGTTCCCCGGGCCGACTATCTTCTCGACGGCCGGCATCGTCTCCGTTCCGTACGCGAGTCCCGCGATGGCCTGCGCGCCGCCGACGCTGTACACCTCGTCGGCACCGGCGATTCCGATGGCCGCGAGCGTCACCGGGTTCAGTTCGTCCGCGGGCGGCGTCACCACGACGACTTCCTCGACGCCGGCGACCTTCGCCGGCACGACGGTCATCAGCGCCGTCGAGGGATACGCGGCGCTCCCGCCGGGGACGTACGCACCGACGCGACGGATCGGGCGGAACTGGCGGCCCAGTTCCACGTCGTCGAACGAGTCCGTCCAGTCGGTCCGAACCTGTCGCTCGTGAAACGCGCGCACGTTCGCTGCGGCCGACTCGATGGCGTCGCGTATCTCCGGGTCGATCCGCTCTGCCGCCCGTTCGGTCGCGTCCGTGACGTCGAGTGCCTCGACGTCGACGTCGTCGAACCGCCGGCTGAACTCCCGCAACGCCTCGTCGCCACCCTCACGGACCTCGTCGACGATCGTCCGAACGTCGGCCCGGATCTCGTCGATGCCAGTGTCCCGGTCGAGAACCGCCGCTCGTTCCGACGGGGTGAGTGCGGCAAGCGATCGTGTCTCCATGATGGGTATCGATCGCCCCGGTTTCTGTATTAAACTTCACCCGCCATGTGGGGGTTTCCCCCACGGCACTGCGACCAGGAAGCCTGCCACGGGCGAGGAGGTGCAACCCTGCCGGGTTCCCAACCCGTTCGATGAGATCTCCGGCCGTCGGCACCGTCGCGCGGTTCGGGCGACACCGCAAGGCGACCAGGCCACGTACCGAGGGGCGAGGACGGCGCCGAGACCACGCGAAGACGCCGGCGTGGGCCGAGCAAGTTTAAAGGCTCCACCATATGGTGGGCACTGATGTATGACCGAGGGGGATATACGGTAGTCCGAATGAGAGACGCGAGTCGTACTTCGACCTGGTCGCTCGCCGACGGGGGAGCGGCCGCAGTCGCGGCGATCGGTGCCGATCGTGCAGGAGGGGCGACGTCTGTCACGCGCCAGGCCGTACGCGGGCGCTCGCCGCCGCATCCAGACGGGGGCGTGCCCGCGTCATGAGCTTTCGAGAGGAGTTTCACCAGGGCCGGACCCGCGTGAAATGGCGGGCGATGGACGCGATCATCGACGCCAAAGAACGCCTCCCGTTCGGCTCATTCGGGGGATCAGACAGGTTCGGCTACGTGCTGATCTCGGTGGGAGTCGGGCTGGTCAGCTTTCTCGCCGTCGGCATGCTGTTGCTCCTGTGGTACAGTTTTCTGACCTTCGATACCATCGAGATATTCGTCTACGAGTACACGCTGGCGAACTGGGTTCGACTCGGAGAGACGACGGCGTTCCACACGGTGTTCTCCAGAACGCTCCTCTACTCGGCCGCCGTCACGGTCGGGAGCGTCGGACTCGCCATCCCCTACGCGTACCTCGTCGTGCGCACGGACCGAACCCTCTTCAGGTACGTTCTCCTGTTCGGCCTGTTCGTCCCGTTTTTCACCGGCGTCATCATCCGCGCGTACGGCTGGCTCATCATCCTCGGCAAGACCGGGCTGGTGAACTGGCTGCTGGCGAGCGTCGGAGTCGGCACGGTGAAGTTCATCGGGACGCCGATGGCGATGGTCCTCGGCCTCTTGCAGTACCTACTGCCGTTCGCGGTGCTGATGTTGACGCCAGCCATCGCGAGCATCGACCCGGACCTGGAGCGTGCGGCGAAAAACTGCGGGGCCAACCAGTGGGAGACGTTCCGCCACGTCGTCTTGCCCCTCGCTCGCCCCGGCATCACCGCCGCGACCATCGTCACGTTCACGCTCTCGATGGCGAACTATTCAATCCCTGACCTGCTCGGCGGCACGAACAGTTTCGTCGCTAACTTCATCTACGACAAGATATTCGGGACGCTGAACTACCCCTTCGCCGCCGTGCTGTGTACGGTCCTGGTGATCGTCGCGTCGGTGTTCGTGTTCACCATCTTCAAGGTCTACGGTACTGGCACGCTCGGCGCGGAGGTGGACGACCGATGAGCGACCTCGTGCGCCGATTCGGCGGCGACCATCCGTACCTGACGGCGTTCGCCCTCGTCGAGCTCGTGTTCCTCGCGTTGCCGTCGCTGATCATCTTCGTCGTTTCCTTCGGGTCCGATCAGATCATCTCGTTCCCGCCGACCGACCCGAGCATCACGTGGTACGCGTCGCTCCTGCAGGACCCCGAGTACGTCCAGCCGTTCGTCAATAGCGTCCTCGTCGCGACGTTCTGTACGGCCCTCTCGATTCCGATCGGCGTGATGACGGCGCTCGGATTGAACCGGTACGACATCCGGTTCGAACACGGCGTCCAGATCTACCTGCTGTTGCCGTTCACCGTCCCCCTCGTCGTCTCCGGGTTCATCCTCCTGATCCTGTTCGGTCGGCTGGGGTGGATCGGCGACCTGTGGGCCGTCGGGCTGGCGTTGACCATCATCAACATCCCATTCATGATCTGGAGCGTCTCCTCGAGCGTCAACGCCTTCGACCCGACGTTGGAGGACGCGGCCCAGAGCCTCGGTGCCGAAGAGATCCAGACCTTCCGGTACGTGACGCTCCCGGCCCTGATGCCCGGCATCATCTCGGGGTCGCTGCTCATGTTCATGCTCGCGCTGAACGAGTTCGTCGTCAGCCTCATCATCACGACGACGGCGACGGAGACGCTCCCCGTCGCCATCTACGGTGCCATCCGCGGGAACATCAGCCCGCAGATAGCCGCCGTCTCCAGCGTCTACGTCATCATCGCCGTCGTCGCTATCGTCGTCGCGGACCGGCTCGTCGGTCTCGATCGCTTCCTCCACTCCTGAGCGACGGGACGGTTTCGTCGGCAGCGGCCAAAATCGTCCTGCACGACCTGTCGACGAGGGGACGAATCCGAGTCCGCAGGCCTATCCCCCGGTCCAGACGGCTCGAAGTCTCGATACTTGCTGAGCGAGAGATCGGCAGGGACTGAGCGAACGCCTCGCGGACGGCCCGCACCGTCGAGAGGATCCCGCCGCCCTCGGCCTGGATCTCCTGGTAGCTCTTCCCGCGGAGTTTCGCGGCGAACTCGTCGACCCGGTCGCCCGCGAACACCGCGTGCGTATGGGGGTCGACGTAGCCCGGCAGCACGGTCTTGCCGCTCGCGTCGACGACCGTGTCGGCCGCGTCCGTCGGATGCGACCGCGTCACCTCGGCGGTCGGGCCGACGGCGGCGACCGTGCCGTCCTCGACGACGACGGCACCGTCTTCGACGACTTCGAGGCCGTCGCCGTCTATCCTGACGAGTTGCCGGGCGCCGTGGACGATGGTCCTCTCGGTCATGGCCTGGACTCCGTTCGGTCGCCCGTCGGGTAAGCGTGCTGTCGAGTCATCTGTCTCGCATCGGGACGTGTACGTCCGAGCGGTTCGCTTCGTCGATGGCGTCCTCGTACCCGGCGTCGGCGTGGCGGACGACGCCCATGCCGGGGTCCGTGGTGAAGACGCGCTTCGCCGTCTCGGCCGCCCGGTCGGTGCCGTCGAGGACGACGTGGTTGTTCGTGTGAACGGCGTTGCCGATGCCGACGCCGCCGCCGTCGTGGACGCTGACGATGTCGGCCCCGGCCGCGCAGTTCAGCAGCGCGTTCAGGATCGGCCAGTCGGCGACCGCGTCCGTCCCGTCCTGCATCGCCTCCGTCTCTCGGTTCGGCGAGGCGACCGACCCCGCGTCGAGGTGGTCGCGGGTCACGACGATAGGCGCGGTAATCTCGCCGTCGCGCACCAGTTCGTTGATGCGGAGCGCGAACTGCGCCCGTTCGGTCAGCCCCTCGTCGTTGGTCTCGTAGCCGAGCCAGCAGACGCGGGCCGGGAGGCCCTGGAACTCGACTTGCTCCTGGGCGAGTTCGATCCAGCGCGTGAGCCGGTCTTTCTCGGGGAACAGCTCCTTGACGGCCGCGTCCGTTCGGTGGATGTCCGCTTCCTCGCCGGAGAGCGCGAGCCACCGGAACGGCCCCTGTCCCCGACAGAACATGGGCCGGATGTACGCGGGGACGAACCCGGGGAAGTCGAACGCGTCCCGCTCGTCGCCCGGCGTTCCGGTGAGCGCCCACGGGTCGGCGGGGTCGCGGTGGGCTTCGACCTCGCCCCGGATGTTGTTCCCGTACTCGAAGGCGATGGCGCCGCGCTCCTGGAGTTCGAGGATGCCGTCGACGTGTCGCTCCATCGTCTCGAGGCTCTCCGCCCGGTAGCCCTCGGGGTCCTCCTCTCGAAGGGCGTCGGCCTCCTCGACCGTGTACCCGCTCGGGTAGTACCCCTCGAGGGGGTCGTGTGCCGACGTCTGATCGGTGACGACGTCCGGGACGAACTCCCGCTCGAGCAGCGCCTCGAAGAGGTCTGCGGCGTTCAGGTGGACGCCGACGCTGTAGGGTTCACCCGCGGCGGCAGCCTCCTCGGCCTTCCGGATGGCCTCGTCGACGTCGTCGGTCTTCTCCTGGCAGTACCCCGTCTCGATGCGCCGGTCGATCCGGTCCTCGTCGACCTCGGCGGCGATACAGACGCCCCGGTTCATCGTCACCGCGAGCGGTTGCGCACCGCCCATCCCGCCGAGACCCGCCGTGACGACGACCCGCCCCTCGAGCGTGCCGTCGAAGTGGTCGTTCGCGCACTCGGCCAGCGTCTCGTAGGTCCCCTGGATGATGCCCTGCGTCCCGATGTAGGCCCAGGAACCGGCGGTCATCTGGCCGTACATCATCAGCCCCTCCTCCTCGAGTTCGTGGAAGTGGTCCCAGTTGTCCCACTTCCCGACGAGGTTCGAGTTCGCGATGAGCACGCGGGGAGCGCGCTCGTGGGTCCGAAACCGACCGACCGGCTTCCCGCTCTGGACGAGTAACGTCTCGTCGTCGTCGAGTTCGAGGAGCTCCGAACAGATAGCGCCGTAGGCGTCCCAGCTCCGCGCCGCACGCCCCGTCCCGCCGTAGACGACGAGGCTCTCCGGGTCTTCACCGACCTCCGGGTCGAGGTTGTTGTTCAACAGCCTGTAGGCGGCTTCCTGACGCCATCCCTTGGCGTGCAGTTCGGAACCCGTCGGAGCGCCCTGGAGGGTCTGCCAGCGCTCGTGCGGGGTGTCGTCGCGTGGATGGTGAAACATCTCTCGTCCGTTCAATAGCGACCGTTCCCCAAGAAGAGCCCACCCGCATATGGTGAGGGGTTTTTATACGAACTGGACACGCGGGCGATTCTTCAGCGTCGATCGGGTATCATATGGAGGGAGATGTATAGTATCATATGGAGGGAGATGTATAAATAGGTGGGCGCGCAACGTCCATGTGAACCAATAACAAATGCACGAGGCAACGCTTCGAATCGACCACACGAGCCCGTACGCGGACGTGACGATGAACCGGGACGTCTCCGTCGAGATGTGGTGCAACCAGTACTGCGACCTCGTCTACGTGAACGGGGCCGACATGGACGGCCCCGTCGAGAGGTTTCGCGACACCATCGGCATCCAGGACATCGTGTACAAGGACGAAGAGGCCATCCTCATCACGGACTCCTGTCTCCTCGAGTTCCGTGACAACCTCCTCGAGGGATACCTGCGGCCCCACCAGTGCCTGTCGCTCCCGCCGTTGACGTACCGCGACGGTGCCCTCTACGCCCGCGTCCTCGCAGTCACCGAAGAACAACTCTCTCGCGTCTACCACGACATCAGCGAGGACCACCGCGTGGCCGTCGAGGCCAAACACGAGATCAGTTCCATCACGCCCGACATCCCGATACTCATGCTGGATTCGACGCTCCCCAGCCTCTCGGAGGGACAGAAACGCGCCCTCTCGCTGGCCGTCGACCACGGATACTACGAGATACCGCGCGGCGCGACGACGGGCGACATCGCCGAGGAGATGGACGTCTCCCGCCGGACGTTCGAGGAGCACCTCCGACGCGCGGAGAACAAGATTATCAAGAACCTCCTGCAATACTTCCTCACGTGAATGTAACCGCCCCACCATGCGGAGGGACCGCTTATGTCCCCCCGGGGCGATCAGATTCCCACAGTAACCGATGGCGACTCACCAATTCGACGAGACAGTGACCGATTCGACCGAGTCGGTCGTCCGGATCGACGGCGTCACCAAGGAGTTCGGTTCCCTCCGCGCCGTCGACGACGTGACGATACCGATCACCGACGGCGAGTTCCTCACGATACTCGGCCCGAGCGGCGCGGGGAAGACGACGCTCCTGCACATGATAGCCGGGTTCGAGAAGCCGACCAGCGGCGAGATATACATCGACGGTCGGCCGGTGTCCGACGAACCGCCGTACGAACGCGACATCGGCCTCGTCTTCCAGAGCCACGCGCTGTTCCCGCACATGACCGTGAAGGAGAACATCGCGTTCCCGCTCAAGATGCGGCGCGAGAGCCTCGACGACATCGACGAGAAGGTGACCGACGTCCTCGAACTCGTCCGCCTGCCGACGGACTACGCCGACAAGCCGATCGACGACCTCTCCGGCGGCCAGCAACAGCGCGTCGCGTTCGCCCGCGCCATCGTCTACGAACCGACGCTCCTGTTGCTCGACGAACCGCTGAGTTCGCTCGACAAGAAACTCCGCGAGGAGATGCGCGCCGAACTGGCCCGCATCCACGAGGAGACCGAACTCACCATCGTCCACGTCACGCACAACCAGACGGAGGCGCTCTCGATGGCCGACCGGATAGCCGTCATCCGCGACGGGGGCCTCGAGCAACTCGACACCGCACAGGACCTGTACGCGTCCCCGGAGACACCGTTCGTCGCCGACTTCATCGGGAACACGACGCTCCTGAGCGGCAGCGTGACCGACCGAACCGACGACGTCGCGACCGTCTCCGTGATGGACGGGACGATACGGATTCCGGCCGGTGCGGTCGAAGGTGCCACCGACGTCGTCGTCGCGATTCGCGCGGAGCAGGCGTCGCTCGGTTCGAACTGTGACAACACCTACGACGCGACGGTCGAACAGGTCTCCTTCGAGGGCGACCGAACGCAGTATCACGTCGAGGTTCCCGCGTTCGGGACGTCCGTTCGCGTGGTCGACCAGCAAAGCGACACCCACGTCGTCCACGACCGGGGCGACGAGGTGACTGTCGGGTGGGACCTCGACGACGCGTTCGTCTATCCGGACGAGGGGTAGTCCGGTCGCTATCGCTCGACGACGCTCGGATTCACCAGCCCCTCCACCCGTTCTCTCCGGTAGGCAGCGACGGCGATTTCGGTGCCTCGGCGCCGGAGTTCCTGCGCGCTTCGCGTCGAGTACCACGCCGCGTGGGGCGTCACGACCACGTCGTCGCGGCCGAGAAGCGGATTCTCCGCCTCCGGCGGTTCCCGCTGGAGGACGTCGAGGCCCGCCCCGCGAATGGTGTCCGCGTCGAGCGCCTCGACGAGCGCGTCTTCGTCCAGAATGCGACCGCGAGCGGTATTGACGACGACCGCGTCGTCGTCGAGTCTCGCCAGCGCGTCGGCGTCGACCATCCCGTCCGTCTCGTCGGTCAGCGGCGCGTGAATCGAGAGCACGTCGGCCGACGCGAGGAGCGTCTCGTAGTCGACGGGACGGACGCCCGCTGCTTCGATGATCGCGTCGTCGACGTAGGGGTCGTACGCGCAGACGTCGAAGCCCAGTGCGAGCGCCCTGCTTCCGGTCGCCCGTCCCTTGTTCGCGAACGCGAGGAGGCCGAAGGTGAGGTCGGCCGGCGTCCGAAGCGGCGCGGCGTCGCTCCACTCCCACCGTCCGTCGGCGGTCCCGGCGTCGTACGTCGGTAGCCCGCGGACGAACGCGAGCGCGAGCGAGAGCGCGTGCAGTCCGACCTCGTCGTTACAGTAGGTGGGGACGCGCGTGACCCGGACGCCGCGGTCGGTCGCACCCGCGACGTCTATCCCGTCGATTCCCGTCGCGTATCGCGCGACCACAGAACAACCAGTCGTGTCCATGCTCTCGGCCGAAACGCCGGTGTCGTGCGAGAGCAGCAAGTCCGCCGACCCGACGGTCTCGGCGAGTTCGTCGTCCGTGCAATCGACGGCGTCGACGACGACCGACTCCTCGAGGAGGCGCTCGAAGTGTGCCCGTTCCTCGTCGACGTCGCCGAACCAGTCCGGGTCGAGCATCACGGCGCGTACCGTCTCTTCCATGTCCTGATCGACCGACGCGTCCGGAATATACACGTCACCTCCGTATGTGCAGCGCGCCACCCGCGCGGGGCCGGGGCGGCATCGGACAACGGGTCGCGTCGCCGCGCGTCAGGCGGACTCGAGCAGTCCTTCAAGCCGGTCCATCGCGGTTTCGATGGTCGACGCGTCCGTCGCGTACGAGAACCGGACGTGTCCCTCGCCCGATTCGCCGAACACCGCCCCGGGTACGGCGGCGACGCCTGCCTCGGCCATGAGGGCGTCGACGAACGTCCGACTGTCCGCAGCGAGGTCCGAGACGTCGGCGAACACGTAGAACGCACCTCGCGGCGTGCCGGCGTCGATGCCGTCCACGGCCGCGAGTCGTTCGAGGATCAGTTCGCGGCGGTCGGCGAACGCGCGGTGGATGTCTTCGACGACGTCGCGGTTCTCGAGGGCGGCCATCGCCGCGACCTGTGCGGGTTCGGCCACCGACGACACGGTGTGTTCCTGCAGCACGCGCATGGCGTCGACGACGGGTCCGGGCCCGCTCGCGTAGCCGATGCGCCACCCGGTCATCGCGTAGGACTTCGAGAAACTGTGGACCGTGACCGTGCGTTCGAAGCACGCGTCGTCGCTCGCCGGCGAGTAGTGTTCGGCGTCGTCGTACACCAGGTCCTCGTAGGTCTCGTCGGCGATGACCCAGAGGTCGCGCTCGGCCGCGACGTCGTAAATGGCCCGCAGTCGGTCCGGGGGAACGACGGCCCCTGTCGGGTTCGCCGGCGAGTTCAGGAGCAGGGCCGTCGTCTGGTCGCTCGCCGCCGCGGCGACGCTCTCGGGAGTCGGGACGAATTCGTCGTCGGTCTCGACGGGGACGAATTCGGCACCGACGCTCGCGACGTGTCCGTGATAGTTCGGCCAGTACGGCTCGGGGACGAGCACCTCGTCGCCCGGGTCACAGAGGACCTGCATCGCGGCGAAGAGCGCGCCCATCGCCCCGGGCGTGACCATCACCGCCGACTCGGGCGCGGCGTCGATACCGTTCTCCGCGGCGAGTTTCTCGGCCAGCGCGGCGCGGAGGTCGGCGCGGCCGACGGTCTCCGTGTAACTGCTCACGCCGTTTCCGATAGCGTCCGCGACGGCGGACGCTATCGGTTCCGGCGTCGCGAAGTCCGGTTCGCCGATGCTCAGGTCCGCCAGGTCGTCGTACCGCTGCGCGGCGTCGAACACCTCCCGGATCCCGGACTGGGGCATCCGCTTCGTGAATCGCGACAGACCGCGTTCCATCGTCATGCTCGTGATTCCGTCTTCTGGCCAATAAACGCCGGTCCCTCCGTATGGCAGTCGGCGGGCTCAGACCTCGCGGATGACCTCGCCGTCGGGTTCGATGGCCGCCACGTCCGCCTCCGTGAACGGCACCTCGACCTCGATTTCGACGAGGTAGTCCTCGTTGGCCAGCTGTTCGTGGCCGAGGACGGTGTGGCACGGGTACGGTTCCTCGAACGTCTCCCAGTAGACCTCCTTGTAGCCGTCGTAGTAGTGTTCGGCGGGGTCGACGACGTGCGTCGTCACCTTCGCGACGTCGGCGTACGTCTTGTCGACGGCGTCGAGGAGGATGCCGACGTTCTCGTAGGCCTTCCGCGCCTGCGTCTCCATGTCGTCGGCGACGACGGTGGAGTCGGCGTCCATCGCGACCTGGCCGGCCATGTAAAACGTTCCTCCGTCGATGATCGCGTGGTTGTAGCCGATGCCGCGGGCGTCCTTCAACTCGGGCGGGTTGATGGCGTAACGGGTCACGACTAGCAGTCCGGGAACGTCGACAAAAAACGCCGCCCCTCCGGATGGCGGGTCGACGCGTCAGGTCGACGCGAGGGTTCGCACTGTCTCGGCGAGAACGCCGCTCGCCGTCGCGCAGTCTTCCCAGTCGGTCCACTCCCGAGGCGAGTGCGAGACGCCGCCCTCGGAGGGCGCGAACAGGAGGCCGGCGTCCGTCACGCCGGTCAGGTTCGCCGTGTCGTGCATCGCCGCCGAGTACAGCCGGACGGACTCGACCCCCCGGGCGGCCGCCGCGTCGTCCGCCGCCGCGAGGCAGCGGTCGCTCATCCGACTCGGCGGACTGTCGCGGTAGCGCGTGAGCGACGTCTCGACGTCACGCGTCCGCTCGATGCGGGCCAGGCTCGACCGACAGCGCTCGACGAGGCGGTCCATCCCCGCCTGTTCGACGTCGCGGAGGTCTAGCTGGTACTCGACGCGTTCGGGCACGATGTTTCGCGCGTTCGGTTCGACGACGCCTTCTCCGGCGGTTCCGACGGCCGCCTCGTTGGTCGTCGCCAGTTCCTCTGCCGCCCGTTCCAGGTCGAGGACGAACTCCGATCCGGCCGCGAGCGCGTCTGCACGCTCGTACATCGCCGTCGACCCGGCGTGGTCGGCCTCGCCCGTGACCGTGACCTCGCAGTTGGTGATGCCGGTGATGGACTCGACGACGCCCACGCCCGCACTGGCGTCGGTCAGTCGCGTCCCCTGCTCGATGTGCAGTTCCATCCACGCGTCCCATGCGGCGGCGTCGACCTCGTCGTCCCCGTCGTACCCGATCCGTTCGAGGTGCTCCCCGAGCGTCGTCCCCGAATCGTCTTCGAGCGCGAGCGCGTCCTCCACGGCCATCTCGCCCGTCGCTACCGACGACCCGAGCGTGCCGACGCCGAAGCGCGCCCCTTCCTCCTCCGTGAAGCAGACGACCTCGATCGGTCGGTCCGGGGCCGCGTCGCTCTCCTGCATCGCGCGGACCCCCTCCAGTGCGCCGTACGTTCCGAGCGGGCCGTCGAAGATGCCGCCGCGCGGGACGGAGTCGAGGTGACTCCCGAACGCCACGGGGGCCAGGTCCGGGTCGCAGGCGGGCGGTTCCCACCGACCGACGACGTTGCCGACGGCGTCGACGCGGACGGTCAGGCCGGCGGCTTCGAGTCGGTCGACGAAGCGGTCGCGGGCCTGCCGGTCGGCTTCGCTCCCGGTCAGGACGGTTCGTCCGCGCCCGTCGTCGGCCGCGACTTCGCCGAAGGCGGCGTTCGCCTCCAGGTCGTTCCGGAGTCGCGCCGTGTCGATGTCCATATCCGACGCTACGGGGCGAGGCTGATAAATCCGGGACCGCCACTCGGTAACGACCACCATATGGAGTTGATACGCCTTTGTAGCTGGAGGCGAACGGCTACACGATGAGAACCGCGCATACGCAGCGATTCGCGTCGTCGCTCGCGGACATCGGCGTCTCGCTGACGCGAACCGAGGCCGCCGACTTCGCCGCGACGATCGATTCGCTCGTGACGGAACCCGCCGTCGGCGTCCCCTTCGAGGGGTACGACGGCGTCTCGCTGGCCGACACCGCCGTCGAGACGCCGCCGACCCCGCGACTCCTGCACGAGGCCGAGACGGGCGTCACACCGGTCGGGAAGGCCGTCGCCGAGTACGGGACGCTCGTCGTGGACAGCGACCCGGTGGGCACGGAACCGGTCAGTCTCTACTGCCCGACGCACGTCGCCGTCGTCCGCGAGAGCGACGTCGTCCCCGACGTCGAGTCGGTGACCGACTACCTCGGTGACCGCTTCGCCGCCGGCGGTTCCTCGGTGTTCGCGACGGGCGTGAGTTCGACCGGGGACATGGGGGCGCTCGTCGAGGGCGTCCACGGACCGAAACGCGTCGAAGTCGTGCTCCTCACCGACCGATGAGCACGCGAAGCGAGCGCCGACGCAAGGCGGAGAAGATCCGACATCTCCTCGAGACGGAAGGGGACGCCGTCCAGGAGAACGTCGACCACCTGAACCAGGGACGCTACGGCGCGATCGAACGGTTCGACGAGTTCGAGGACCTCCGGACTGCGGCGCGGCAGATCAAGGAAGACGCCATCGAAAACCTCCCCGCTCTGATCGACGAACTCCGCGCGAGCGTCGAGGCGAACGGCGGGACGCTGTACGTCGCCGACGACGCCGAGGACGCGAACCGGTACGTCACGGACGTGGTGGCCTCGAAGGACGCCGACACCCTGGTGAAGTCGAAGTCCATGACCACCGAGGAGATAGACGTCAACGAGGCCCTCGAGGCGACCGGCGTCGACGTCTGGGAGACCGACCTCGGCGAGTTCGTCCTCCAGGTCGCGGACGAGCGGTCCTCTCACCTCGTCGGACCGTCCCTGCACAAGTCCCGCGAGGAGGTGGCGAAGCTGTTCAATCGGGTGTTCGAACCCGAGGAGCCGTTCGAGACGGCCGAGGAACTCACCCAGTTCGCGCGGGACTACCTGGGCGAGCGGATCCGCGACGCGGACGTGGGCATGACGGGCGCGAACTTCGTCCTCGCGGAGTCGGGCACCATCGCGCTCGTGACCAACGAGGGCAACGCCCGGAAGACGGCGGTCACGCCGGACACCCACGTCGCCGTCGCGGGCATCGAGAAGGTCATCCCCGGCGTCGAGGAACTCCAGCCCTTCGTCGAACTGATCTCGAAGACGGCGACGGGTCAGGACATCTCGCAGTACGTGTCGATGCTCACGCCGCCCGTCGACTCGCCGACTATCGACTTCGACAACCCGGACGAACCGCTCGGCAGTGACGACGCCGACCGGGAGTTCCACCTCGTCCTCATCGACAACGGACGCACCGCGATGCGCGAGGACGACCAGCTGCGAGAGACGCTGTACTGCATCCGTTGCGGCGCGTGTGCCAACTCCTGTGCCAACTTCCAGCACGTCGGGGGCCACGCCTTCGGCGGGGAGACGTACACGGGCGGCATCGCGACCGGGTGGGAAGCCGGCGTCGAGGGCCTCGACTCCGCCGGGGAGTTCAACGACCTCTGTACCGGGTGTTCCCGGTGCGTGAACGCCTGTCCGGTGAAGATAGACATCCCGTGGATAAACACCGTGGTGAGGGACCGACTCAACGGCGAGACGCCGCCCTCGGAGTTCGCCTTCCTGGTCGAGGGGCTCACGCCGGACGCCGAGGAGACGGTCGGCCTGCAAAAGCGCCTGTTCGGCAACTTCGATACGTTCGCGAAACTCGGTAGCGCGACCGCACCGGTGTCGAACTGGATGACGTCGCTCGGCCCCGTTCGCTCGTTGCTGGACCGCTATCTCGGGGTCGCGACGGAGCGCGACCTGCCGGCGTTCCAGCGCGAGACGCTCGTCGACTGGTTCGGCGCGCGGCGACCGCGCGCGCCGAACGCCACCGCCGAGCGGACGGTCGTTCTCTACCCGGACGTCTACACGAACTACGTCCTCACCGGGCGCGGCAAGGCAGCGGTCCGCACGCTCGAAGCCCTCGGCGTCCACGTCGAACTCGCGTCGCCCCTCGAGAGCGGGCGTGCCCCGCTCTCGCAGGGGATGGTCAGCACGGCGACCGAACGCGCCGAGTCAGTGGCCGCCGACCTCGCGCCGTACCTCGATTCGGACTTCGACGTCGTGGTGATCGAACCCTCCGACCTCGCGATGTTCCGCCGCGAGTACGGGAAACTCCTCGACGCCGGCGACGCCGAGCGCCTCTCGGCGAACAGTTACGACGTCATGGAGTACCTGTACGGACTCATCTCGAACGGTGCCGACGCCGACGCGCTCGCGGACGCCGCCGCCCCGGTCGCGTATCACAGTCACTGCCAGCAGCGAACGCTGGGCGTCGACGTCTACGCCGAGTCGGTGTTCGAGGAACTCGGCTTCGACGTCGTCACCTCCGACGTCGAGTGCTGCGGGATGGCCGGCAGTTTCGGCTACAAGTCCGAGTACTACGAACTGTCGATGGACGTCGGCGAGGACCTCAGGGAGCAGTTCGTCGACGAGACGGACCGGGTCCTCGTCGCGAGCGGCACCTCCTGTACCGAGCAGATGACGGACCTCTTCCGCCGCGACGTCACCCATCCCATCGAACTCGTCGCCCCCGACGCCCGCTGACGGGCGTCCACCTCACCGACCCCGGACCGGAGCCAGCCGGTATCACCGTGGGCAATGCTTTGCCGATACGACTCGTCCGCTCGTCCGAAGCGTCGGCCCGTGTCGCCACCCGACCCCGACCCGGTTCGGCCCGGGGGACAGACCGGTCCAGGTCGCGTTCGAATTCCGCTGGTGAGTAGCCCGCGCCGATACCCTCACTCCCGAACCCGGACGATGCCGGAGTCGAAGACGCGCTGGTTGGGGATGACGTACTCCTCGCCGTCGCTCTCGACGTGGGTGACGAGCATGCCGACTTCCTGGACGATGCCCCGGCGGTCGTCGATTTCGACCTCGTCACCGATGCTGTAGGGCTGGGTGAGGACGAGGTAGAGACCGGCGGCCGCGGCGGCGAGCAGTTGCTTGAACGCGAGGCCGATGAGGAAGACGAGGCCGAAGGAGTACGCGGCCAGCAGGATGAGCAGCGCCTCCGTGGCGACGCCGAGTTGGCCCAGCGCGACGAGGGCGGCGAGGTAGAAGATGCTGTACTTGACGAGTTCGGGGAGGAGACCGACCTCGGGCACCTTGACGCTGCGGAGGCGCTCGCTGACGACGAGACGAGCCTTGTCGCCCGCGATGAGGCCGACGATGAGGGCGAAGATAGCGACGAACAGGTTGGGCAGGAAGGCGGTGACGCGCTGCCAGAAGACGACGGTGTCGAACAGCTGGGAGACGTTGAGTGCGAGGATGACGGCGCCGACGTAGACGAACAGGGCGGCGAGGTTGGCGACGAGGCCGATGGTGGAGGTGCCGAGGCCGCGTGCGGTGCGTTCGAAGGGCGTGCCCTCGACGGCCTGGTCGACGCCGGCTTCGGTCAGCAGGCGACGAGTCGAGCGCCAGACGGCGTAGCCCATGACGGCGCCGAGGACGAGGATCCCGAGCGCGAGGACGAACGCCCCCTTCTCCGAGAACACCGTTCGGACGACCTCCGGCCAGTCGATCTGCATCAGTACTCCTCCGGATCCAGCTCCAGAACGATCTCACCGGCCTTGAACGCCCGCACCAGGCCGTCGCTCTCGGAGAGGACGATGGCGACGGCGTTCGTATCTCGCGTGATGGCGCCGGCGGCCATGTGGCGCGCACCCAGCCCCTTCGGGATGTCGACGCCCTCGGCCGAGGGTTCGAGATAGCGGTAGGCGGAGACGATCTTGCCCGCGTCGCTGATGACGAACGCGCCGTCGAGGCGGGAGAACTCCTTGAGCATCACGTTGACGATGGGGTCGCCGACGTGGACGTGGGACTTCTCGAAGGGGTTGTACGAGAGCGGGCGGGACTTGTTCATCACCTTGCCCGCGTCGCCGACGACGAACAGCGCGCCGACGGGCTTGCCCTTCTGGCCTTTCTTGCCGAGTTCGACCGCCACCTCGAGGACGTCGCGGATGACCGCGGGTTCGGCCCTGCTGTCGACGAAGAGGTCGTACACGCCAGAGGGCGAGAACTCGTCGGTGTTGACGCGGACGACGGTGTCGGGCGACCCGCCGAACACGTCGGCGACGCAGACGACCTCGGCGTCCTCGTCGACGATGCCCTGGCCGAGCGCGCCCTCGATGCCGAACCGGACGCGGCCCGAGAGGTCGGTGAACTCGAGCGGAAGTTCGACGAAGGCGTCGGCGTCGACGTCGTTCTCCGTCGCGACCACGACGACGTCCGAGTCGTCGAACTCCGCGAAGCGTTCGTAGTAAGAGCCGCTGGGGGAGAACAGAAACACGGCGTCGGCGTCGGCGACGACATCCTCTAACAGGTCGGCCAACTCACTCATTCGTCCGTATGAACCGTGCCGGCGTGAAAAAGCTTTGCGGGGCGTCTGTCGGCCGTCAGACGCCCGTCAGAGACGGTTTCGGCCGCGCGGAATTACAGCGAGTCCGCGAACGCGTCGAACGCGCCGCTCTCGGGGTGGCAGTGACAGTACGTGCCGAGCGTCCGGTACTCGAGCAGGCCGTCGCGGTCGCCGTCGATACCCGACCCCCGCACCACGTCGAAGGCGAAGGTGGCGTCGGCGTCGACGTCCGCCGACGAGTAGTGGAACTCGTGGCCGCGGCGCGTCTCGCCGCCCGCCGCGACCGGACTGTCCCGGGCGGCTTCGAGTTCGACGTGGTCGAGCGCCTGGTAGCGGTCGGCCATCTCGACCGACGCGGGGAGGACGCCGGCCATCGAGTACGTCTCGCCCTCGCTCGTCGTCAGCGACTCGGTGAGAGCCATCATCCCGCCGCACTCGCCATACACCGGGAGCCCGTCGGCCGCGCGGTCGGCGAGCGCGTCCAGCGCCGGCGCGTCGGCCAGGCGCTCGGCGTGTAACTCGGGGTAGCCGCCGGGGAGGTAGACGCCGTCGGCCACTGGGAGGTCGTCCCCAGCGAGCGGCGAGAACGTCACCACCTCGGCGCGCTCGCGGAGCTCTTCGACGACGTCCTCGAGATGTTCGCGTTCGGCTTTGTCCAGTTGCGCCTTCCGTTGAGAGAGTGAATCGTCAGTCATAGAACGTA
>Ga0208138_100347_pt1 | contig 22225 bp, 19 predicted proteins | sample AntRauMetaRauer3_FD_184786 | JGI IMG/M metagenome (GOLD analysis project Ga0208138, IMG submission 184786) | Saline lake microbial communities from Rauer Lake, Antarctica, in enrichment culture - Antartic Rauer Lake 3 Metagenome Rauer3 (SPAdes)... ...
CACCGTCGTCGGACGGATCGTGTTGAAGTACATCGCCCAGAACGCCCCGGGCCACGCCGTGAAGAAGGCGCTCACGGCGACCGCCAACAGCTTGTACCGGTAGGTCGGGACCCCGATGGCGGCCGCGGCCTGCTCCCGCTCGCGGATCGCGAACAGGTAGTAGCCGAGCTGCGACCGATTGATCGCGAGCGAGACGACGGTGACGACCGTCAGGAACCCGAGGATGAGGTAGTAATACGGCAGGTCGCCGGTGAACTGGAACGCGGCCAGTCCCGGCCCGTCGGCGTACTCGCGCGCGAGCGGCCTGAAGAACCCGCTTGCACCGCCGAGCTGCGGGACGTTCGTGAACACGTACCGCAACAGCTCCGCGAACGCCAGCGTCGCCAGCGCGAAGTAGTGCCCCTCCAGATCGTAGCGGAAGGTCAACGCACCGATCAGCAGCCCGTATATCCCCGCGAGGACGCTGCCGAGCAGCATCCCGATCCACGGGGAGATCCCGAAGGTCCCGGTCAGGATGATCGTCGCGTACGCGCCAAGTCCGAAGAACGCGGCGTGCCCGAACGAGAACTGTCCGGTGTATCCCGACATGATGTTCCACGCCTGGGCGGTCGTTGCCCAGATGAGCGTGACGATGAGCATGTTCAGGCTGAGCCAGCCCAGCGGGGCGAACCCGAACAGCGCGAGCTGTCGGAGGAACGGCATCGCCGCGAGCACAATGAGACTCGCCGCGACCAGCGCCGGAAGCGCGTACCACTCGTCTCGGAACGCGCCGTACCGCTCGACGGCCCGCGAGAGCGCGTTACTCATCGCCGCTCCCTCCGAGCAGTCCCTCCGGTTTCACGAGCAACACGAGGATGAAGGCCATGAAGATCACGATCTGGTAGGTGGAGCCGCCCAGGTACGCCGAGCCGAACACCTGGATGAAGCCGATGATGAGTCCGCCGACGAACGCGCCGGGGAAGGATCCGAGCCCGCCCAGCACGACCACAACGAACGCGTTTATCAGGTACTGGTCGCCGAGCGCCGGCGTGAACGACTGGAACAGCGGGATGACCGCGCCCGCGAGTCCCGCCAGCGCCGCGCCGATCCCGAAGGTGAGCGCGTCGATCCGCGGCACGTCGATCCCGACGTACTGCGCGCCGTCGCGGTTGTCCGCGGTCCCGCGGATCGCGCGACCGAGCATCGTCCGCTGGAGGAACAGCCACGTTCCCGCCAGCGCCACGAGGGCGATGACGAGCGCGTACAGCTGTCCCTGCGGGACGAACACGCCGGAGATTTCGAGGGAACCCAGGTCGAGCCCGAGCTGTTGCGGGTCGGAGCCGAAGACCATCTCGACGCCGCTGACGAGGATCAACAGAACGCCGAAAGTGACGATCAGCTGGTTCTCCTGTGGCGCATCGATGATCGGCGCGATCGTCGATCGGTAGACGAGAACGCCGAGGACGAACAGCAACAGGACGGCGAACGGGATGGCGAAAAACGGCGAGAGGCCTGTGGCGTCCGAGAAGACCAACACCGCGTACATCGCCACCACCATCAGCGCCCCGTGCGCGAAGTTGATGACGTCCATCACGCCGAAGATCATCGTCAGCCCGAGCGCGACGAGTCCGTAGATCCCGCCGAGCAGCACCGCGAACACGAAGTACTGGGCGAAGATCGTCGGGGACGGCAGCGAGAGGCCGAGCGCGGCCTGCATCCCAAGCGCGTCGAACGTCCCGCCGAGGGCAACGGCTTCTCGACAGCAGGCGTCAGGGAGAAACGAGGAGAGCATGTGGGTCAGAACTGCACGTCGGTCTCGGCGAACTCCTCGGGTGCGACGACGCGGTCCTGGAGGTCTTGGATCTGGAACAACGGAGCGAGCGCGTTCTCGTTTTCACCGTTGTCGGCGAACGTGATCGGCGGCATCGCCGCGATGTGGTCCTCGACAGTGATCGCTCCGAGCGCGTCGTTGATGTCCTCGGGATCGGCCGAGCCCGCCTCCTCGATCGCCGCGATGATGACCTCCGTGGCCGCGTAGGTCATCGCGACGTTCGCGTCGAACCCGGAGTCGAACTCCGACTCGAAGCGCGACCGGACCTCGCCGGCGCGGTCGGAGGTCGGGTCAAGCGCGAAGTTGGTCGCGAACCCGCCCTCCACGGTGTCGCCCATCTCTTCGAGCGCACTGATGTCGTTCATCGCCGCGTTCGAACAGCCGGTCACGTAGTCCGGCTGGTAGTTCTGGTTGTCCATCGCGTTGACGAGCTCGATCGTCCCCGACCGGTAGGTGGTCGCGATGACGGCGTCGGGGTCCGCGTCCCGGAGCGACGTGACCTGCGTGTCGGCGGTGTCGCCCGGTTCGTAGGCGGTCTCGGCGACGATCTCGATGTCGTTCGCCGGGAGCTCTTCCCGAAGCGCGTCGCGAATCGACTGGCCGAAGCTGATGTCGATGTAGAACAGCCCCGCAGTCTCGATCTCCTCGCCGGCGTTCCGGATGGTCTCGGCGAGGAGCCGCGCGTGGTCGATCGCCATCTGGTCCGCCGGCGGCTGGGGCCGGTACGCGTAGTTGAGCTGCGTCTCCCGCAGGATCGAGTTGGCGACGGACACCGAGATGACGAACGGCACGCCCGCGCTCTCCGACGTCCGGGTCGCCGCGCTCGTCACCGGTGAGGAGTAGCAGCCGGTCAGCACGCTGGCGCCGTCGTCGATGAGCTCCTGGGCGACTTCGCCGCCGAGCTCCTGGGCGCCCTCGTTGTCCCCGCTGATGACGCTGAGCTCCGCGCCGTCGAGCGACTCGATGCCCCCCGACTCGTTCTTCATCATCGCGGCCAGTCGGACCGCTTGGTCCATGCGCTCGCCGGTGTTGCTGAGGCCCCCGCTCAGCGGGTGGTTCGAACCGATTATCACCTCGTCCGGGGCGTCGCCGCCGTCGCTTCCGTCACCGCCCCCGCCGCTACCACCATCGCCGCCGTCGCCGCCATCACTACCGTCACCGCCGTCGCCGCCGTCGCCGCCGTTACTGCTACAGCCGGCCAGGGCACCGGTAACGCCGGCCGCACCGCTGTATTTGACAAACGACCGTCTACTGACTCTATCCGCGGGATTTCCTCCCATACACGTTTTGTGTGTGACGGGTGCACATATAGTTTGTTACGGAAACTCGTACTCTCTGTTACAGATCGTGACAGGCAGTCGAGATTGACGAGAAAGAGGGATCGAAACGGGCGGTCGAGACGAGCGGTCGGGACGAGCGGTCGAGAAGAACGATCGAGACGAGCGGTCGAGACGAACGATCGAGACGAGCGGTCGAGACGAACGATCGAGACGAGCGGTCGAGACGAACGATCGAGACGAGCGGTCGAGACGAACGATCGAGACGAGCGGTCGAGACGAGCGGTCGAGACGGGTGTTAGTCCAGTCCGAGGTACAGTTCGACGAGATCGTCCTCGTCGGACAGGTCTCCCGGGGTCCCCTCGAACTGGAGCTGACCCTGCGCCAGGATGTAGACGTAATCGGCGATCCGAAGCGCCTCGCGGACGTTCTGCTCGATGAGAATCACCTGCGCGCCGCTGTCGACGAGCCGTCGTGTCATCTCGAACACCTGATCGATGAGTGAGGGGGCCAGCCCGCTCGACGGCTCGTCGAGGAGGTACACTTCCGCGCCGGTCATCATCGCGCGGCCGTAGCTGAGCATCATCTGCTGACCGCCCGATAGCGACCGACCCCGCTCGTCCAGTTTGTCCTTGAGCTCCGGGAACGACGCCAACACTTGGTCGAGTCGCTCCTCGCGGACCGCCCCCTCACCGACGGTGTACCCGCCGAGGAGGAGGTTCTCACGGACGGTGAGACCGCCGAAGATCCCGCCGTCCTGCGGGAGCATCGTGACGCCGCGGTGGACGTTCTCGGCCGGCCTGTTGTGGGTCACGTCGGTGCCGCGGTGCGTGACTTGCCCCTCCCACGCGGGGACGACGCCGGCGAGCGTCTTCAAAAGCGTCGACTTCCCCGACCCGTTCGGTCCGAAGATGCAGGTCACGCCGTCCCGACTCTCCATCGAGATTCCGTCGACGACCCGGTGGTTCCCGTAGCCGCTGATGAGGTCCTCGCCGACGAGCCACGGCTCCCCGTCGGACTCCGCACCGATCCCGGAGAGCGCGGACGTAGCGCTCGCCGCACCCCCAGTCGCCGCGGACCCGGCCGCCTCGCCCGCGCCGTCGGCCGGCACCGCTCCGCCACCGCCGGCGGTCGGCGTCGGTTCCGTCGCGGCGTCGGCGGGTGTGCCACGCTCCTCGGGGACGGGGGCGTCCGCCTCCTCGCCGATGAGCGTCTCCAGCGACGCGTCGTGCTCGGCGGCGCCGCCGAGGTACGCGTCGCGAACGCGCTCGTCGCTCGTCACCGACTCGAAGTCGCCTTCGACGAGGACTTGTCCCTGATTGAACACGGTTACGCGGTCACACACGTCCGCGATAACGCGCATGTCGTGTTCGATGATCACGAACGTCGTGCCGCGGTCGTTGAGGGTCTCTAAGTGGTCGAGCAAGCGATTCCGAAGCGAGGGGTTGACCCCCGCGGTGGGCTCGTCGAGCATCACGCAGGCCGGTTCGAGCATCAAGATCCGGCCGAGCTCGAGCAGTTTCTCCTGCCCGCCCGAGACCCCGCCGGCCTCCTGATCGGCGACGTGGTCGACCTCGAGGAGTTCGAGCAGTTCGTCGGCGCGGGCGCGCTTCGCCTCCGGGATCCGCATCCCGGAGCGAAGCCCACCAGTGAACACGGCGAGCATGTTCTCCTTGACCGTGAGATCCTCGAAGGGAGACGGGATCTGGAAGGTCCGCGCGAGCCCGCGTCGGGCGATCTCGTCGGGTTTCCACCCGGTCACGTCCTCCCCGTCGAACCGGACGGTGCCGCCGTCGGGGCGGTAGAATCCGGTGACGGTGTTGAAAAACGTCGACTTTCCGGAGCCGTTCGGCCCCATGATGCCGTGGATCGTGTCCTCCTCGACGGTTACGGAGAGCCTGTCGTTTGCGACGAGCGAGCCGAACCGTTTGGTCAGCCCCTCGGTCTCTAAGATCGGGCGAGTCACACCTGAACGTCACCGCACGTGTGAATAAACGTTTTCCTGCCTGAGAGTGACACGCGCGTGTTTCCGTCAAAAAGGGTTCGTAGTCGCCGCCACCGGTCGATCGCCGTCGTCCGCCGACCGATTCACTCCACCGTGGCCCGACCGCCGTCGACGAGGACCGTCTCGCCCGTGACGAACGAGGCGTCGTCGCTCGCGAGGAAGGTGACGACGCTCGCGACCTCGGCCGGGTCCCCGAGTCGTTCGAGGGCCGCAAGCTCACGGAACCGCTCGCGCGCCGCGTCGTCCTCGGCGTACGGCTCGGTCATCGGCGTCTCGATGAACCCCGGCGCGACGGCGTTCGCCCGGACCCCGTCCTCGCCCAGTTCGGCGGCGAGTGCACGCGTTAACCCCTCCACCCCGGCCTTCGTCGACGCGTAGCCGGCGCGCTCGGCCGCGCCGATCTGCCCGTAGATCGACGAGACGTTGACGACCGCGCCGCCGGTTTTCCGGAGGTGCGGTGCGGCCTCGCGGGCGATCCGGAACGGTGCGGTGAGGTTGACTGCCACCGAGCGCTCCCACGGCTCGCCGTCGTGAGTCGCCAGGGGCTCGCGTGCGACGATCCCGGCCACGTTGACGACCGCGTCGACGCGCCCGGTGTCGGCCGCGCGTTCGACCAGCGCTTCGACCGCCGCGGGGTCGGTCACGTCGACGGTCACCGACTCGAACGCCCCCGGGAGATCCGCGCAGGCGACGGCCGTCTCCGACTGATCGAGCCGATCACCGCCGACCACCGTCGCGCCGCGCTCGGCGAAGCGAACCGCGCAGGCGCGGCCGATCCCTCTGGCGGTCCCGGTGATCAGCACGGTCTCGCCGGCGAACGCCGGTTCCGGCCTCGTCCCATCGTGGGGCGGCTCCATCGTCACTCACCGAGTGATCGCGCGGCGTGCAGACCGGCGAGCCGGCCGAGCCCCATGGCGGTCGTGAGCCCATTCCCGGAGAGGTAGCCGTCGGCCCCGTGGCCGCTGATGCCCGTCGCGGTGCCGCCCCCGGCGTAGAGCCCGTCGACGGCCGACCCGTCCTCGCGAAGCACCCGCGCGTGTTCGTCGACGACCAGCCCGCCCTGCGTGTGGAACAGCGAGCCGGTGACCTCGGTCCCGTAGAACGGCGGGGAGAGGACGTTGCGGCCGTCGGCCCGCCCCACCTCGTCCGGTTCGTTCGCCTCGACGGCGGCGTTGTACGACTCGACCGCGTCCCGGGTCGCCTCCGGCGCACAGCCGAGTTCCGCGGCGAGCTCCTCGACGGTGTCGGCGCTGGTGTACGAGCCGAGTTCGACCGCGCGGTCGAAGTCGTCGAACTCGCCTTGAAGTCGCTCGAAGATGCGCTCGTCGAAGATCTCGTAGGCGACGCCGTCCGGCTGGCGGACCACGTCGACCGCGAACTCCGAGTACCCCTTCGACTCGTTGCCGAAGCGCTCGCCGTCGGCGTTGACGAGGATCCCGCCGTTCATCACGACGGCGTACGTCGACAGCGCGCCGGTCCCGCTGACGACGGTCGCGTGGCCCTGGAAGGCGTCCATCGACGCGAGCGCGCCGCCGAGCTCCGCGCCCCAGCGGATCCCGTCTCCGGTGTTGCCGTCCGAGCCGTAGTAGAGCGCGTCGGCGATGTCGGCCTCGCAGTAGGCGCGGACCATCTCCCGGTTCCCCGCGAAGCCGTCGGTCGCGAGGATCACCTTCTCCGCGCGGATCGCCTCCTCCCGGACCGACCCGGCGACGACGCCCTCGACGGCTCCGTCCTTCGCGACCAGCTTCGTCACGGGCGTGTTCGTCAGCAGCTCCGCGTTCTCTCTCGCTTCGATCCGATCGCGCATCTCGGCGACGAGATGCTCACCGTTCCGTCCCGGCGGCGCGTGCATCCGGTACTCGGAGTGTTTGGGGTATTTGAAGTCGTCCACGAGGTGGAGAGAGAGGTCCCAGTCGTCGACGAGCCAGTGGATCAGATCGACGCTGTTCTCACAGAGGTGCTGGACCAGTTCCTCGTCGGCCTCGTGGCCGTTCTTCTCCAAGATGTCCCGTGCCATGTCCGCGGGCCCTTCCTCGATCCCCACCTCGCGCTGGAAGCGGGTGCCGGCGGCGGGGATCATCCCCGTCGACAGCGCGGCGTTGCCGCCGACCTCGCCGCTCTTCTCTAAGAGAGTGACGGTCAGGTCCTCGTTCTCGCAGGCGGCGAGCGTCGCCGTGAGCCCGCACCCGCCGGCCCCCGCGATCAGCACGTCGGTCTCCACGTCGAATTCGACCTCGTCGGCGGAGACGACTTCTGCGCTCGCGTCGTCTAGCGTCCGCCGCTGCGGCTCCACATCAAGTGATCCCATACCATGAGTCAGGAAACCGCTCCGCGTAAAGTTACCGGTCAGGTCGGTCCGACCAACTAGTCAGTCCGATCCCGACCAGGCGGCGTCGTGGGTCGCCTCGATCGCCTCGACGTACCGCTCGTGGTACGCCTCGATGGGGCCGTTCCCGACGATCGGGTTACCGTGGACGGGCGCCCATATCTCGATGTCGTACGCCGACCGGATTTCCGCGAAGGCGTCCCGCATCTTCTCCGGATCGAGGAACTTCACGAACGGGAGTGCGTCCTCGTTGTACGCCCGAATCGCGTCGACGGAGACCGGCTCCGCGGCGCCGTCGACGACGGTTCGGCAGTCCGTCGATTCGTGATAGTGTCCCATGTCGCCCGTGAACATGGCCTTCGCGTCGTGGTCGTACACCCACATCGTGTGGGCCGCGTCGACGAGCGGCGGCCACGGGAAAGTGAAGGTCCGACCGCAGATCTCGCGAGTCTCGTCGTGCATACAGCCGGTCGAAGGCCCCATTCCGAGCGTTTCCGGGTTCGCCGACGTTCCGCTGAACGACGTGTACAGGTCGAACTCCCACGTCTCGCGAAACGCTCGGGCGTTCGATACGTGTGGCAGGTCGTAGTGGCTGAGGATCGCCGCGTCGATCCCGCCGGGCCCGGCGTGTGCTTCGATCCGCTCGATGAGTTGGTCTTGGTGAACCATCGATCCCGCCTCAATAAGCACCGATCCGTCGGGCCCGTCGAGCAGGTACGGGGAGATGTGGTGGTGTTGCCGGTCCATCGGGAAGCACGTGTCGAGCCAGTGGACGTCGCCGGGCAGTTCGACCGTCGGTGTGTCGTCGTTCATCGTCATTTCAGCTCCGCGAGTCGCTCGCCGGTGGTGATCATCTCGATAACGGTTTTCATCCGCTCCATATACCCCGTGGCGTCTTCTCGGTACACGGTCCCGTGAGCCGGACAGACGATATCCGGGTCGTGCGTCTCGATCAGGTCGTCGATCGTCTCGAACACCGGCTCGGGATCGCAGTACTGGAGCCAGCGGAGCGCTCGGGCCTGAAACTCCAGTATCTGTGCGGGAGAGAGCGGCGAGTCGAGCTCGTCGGAGAACAGGAGGCACTCGCCGTCGACGTGCGGCGCGCCCATCCAGTCGGCGGTGAACAGCGTGTTCGACGTGTGCTCTTTCATCCAGATGTGGAACGCCGTGTCGGGAAACGCGGCGCGGAGAAACTCGACGGTGTAGCCGCCGAGGTCGAGCGTCTCCCCCGCCTCGACGTGCCGCCCCTGATCGAGGTAATACAGCTCCTCACCGCGACCGTACGCCGACGAGAGGAGCGTCGCGTCGGGGTAGCGTCGAAGGAGTGCGTTCGCGTTGCCGGCGTGAGGCGCTTCGGGATGCGACGGGACGATGTAGTCGAGGCCGCGCTCGCCGAGAACCTCGTCCAGACCGTCCATGAGCTGCTCGCGCGCGCCGGGAGAGACGGTGTCGTAGAGCAGTGTCTCGTCGCCCACGATGAGATAGGCGTTGTTACAGACGTGGACCAGGCGATCGGGGTCGTACCAGTCCGGTGGGTCCTCGCGTAACCCGTCCGACATCACCGGTTTGTCGATGCACTGCTGTATTTGATAGATGTCTGGGCCGATCTTTCGTGGCATATCTACTTCGGCCGACGCTACGAGCCATGCCTACTTGAAGCTCGTCATCAGGCCGATTCGTGTCGTTTCGCCGTCTTTCCGGCCGGTAAGACTAATATCGAATACCCATTCCTCTCGCCATGGGAGACCACACAGCCGACCGCATCTCTTCGATCGAGGAGTTGCGGATGATCGTCGACGCCGACGCACACGTCATCGAGACGCTCGACGACCTACTACCCTACGTCGAGGACACGGGGAGCAAGGAGATCCTCTCGCATTCGAACAACGAGGCCATGGACGTCTACTCGAACCAGATCCCGACGCCGGGCTTCATCGACCGAAGCTACGACATCGACGATCTGAACGACAAACTCGAGCAGATGTCGGAGTTCGGCATCGGTGCCGGCATGGTCGGGCCGACGATGAGCCTCAACATCGCGAGCGTCAGCAACGCGAACCTCGCCGGGGCGCTCGCTCAGGCGTACAACTCGTGGATCCTCGACGAGTGGCTCGACGGCAGCGACGCGGTCAACGGGTCCATCCTCGTTACGCATCACCGACCGGAACGCTCCGCCGAGGAGATCGACGATCGCGCGGATGAATCGTCGATGCGGGGCGTCTATCTCCCGGGAACCGGCGTGGTTCCGCCGCTCGGCCACTACCGGTACGAGCCGATCTACGAGGCGGCCGAGCGCCACGGACTCCCGATTTTGAGCCACGCGTCCATCTCCGCGGGTCACCGCGCGTTTCCCGTCCAAAGCCGATGGAACGAGACCTACGCGGAGGAGCACGCGCTCGTCCACCCGTTCACGCAGATGTGGAACATCACGACGCTCCTGTTTCGCGGCGTGCCCGAACGACACCCGAACCTCGACTTCGTCTTCCAAGAGGCCGGGATCGCGTGGATACCGTATCTGCTCTGGCGGCTCGACGACCACTACCTCCAGTTCGGCGACGAGATTCCGTACCTGAACAAACTGCCGAGCGAGTACGTTCACGACCAGTTTTATTTCACGACGCAGCCGCTCGGGCACACGGCCAGAAACGGCGCCCATCTGGCCCAGATCATCGACATGATCGGTCCGGACTCGGTCATGTACTCGGCGGACCTCCCGCACACTGACTTCGACCCGCCGGAAGAGCTGTTCAATCGGATCCGCGGTCACTTCGACGCCGAGACGGTCCGCGGGATCATGGGCGAGACCGCCGTCGACCTCTACGACCTCGAGTGCTACCATGACTCGTTATAAAGTCGCGACGACGGGTGACTTCGACAGCGACGGGACGCGGGTGCTCGTCGAGGTCGACGGACTGGAGATCGCCGTGTTCCGCGTCGACGGGGAGTATCACGCCCTCGCGAACTACTGTGTCCATCAGGGCGGACCGCTCTGTGAGGGCAAACTCACCGGGAAGATGTCCGTCGGAGACGACGGCGTCAGCTGGGAGTACGAGGACGGCGACCGGTACGTGGTCTGCCCGTGGCACGAGTGGAAGTTCGACGTCACCACGGGACGGAACGTCTCCGACGAGCGCTACGTCACGCCGACCTTCGAGGTGACCGTCGAGGGCGAGGATATCTACGTCGTTCGGTGAACGCGGTCAACCGTCCCGCTGCAGTCGCCGATATTTATAAGCGCATCAACAGAGCTATTCTCTCACCCTCCGTCTCGGGACCCATGGCACGCATCCCGTACCGCAGTCGTGAGGAGGTTCCCGAACCCTACCGCGATCTGCTCGATACGCATCTGACGGTCTCCCTCTCGGACGTCGAGACGTACGACACGGTTCAAGAGCGCAACGTCGCCGGCGGATCGCGGAACATCTACCGGCTGTTCGCTCACGCGCCAGAGGTGCTCGCCTCGCATCGCGAACACCTCTCGTTGATGTGGGACGAGTTCTCGATCCCGCCTCGCGACCGCGAGATCGCGCTGCTCACGCTCGGCCGCGAGCTCCGCGCCGAGTACGAGTGGCACCATCACGTTCCGGTCGCGTACGACGAGGGGATATCCGTCGACGAAATCGTCGCCATCGCCGACCGGGAGTACGACGGATTCACCGATCACGAGCGGTCGCTGATGGAGTACACGGAGCGGTTCACGCGCCGCGAGGTCGACGAGGCGGCTCACGACGCCGTCGCCGAGACGTACGACGACGAGACGATGCTCGAACTGAGCATGTTGCTGGGGTTCTACGTGTTCCTCGCGTACACGCTGACGGCGCTCGACGTCGATTTGGAGGAGGAGTTCGTCGGGTGGCGGCTGGAAAATCTCTGAGGCCGGACGCCCTGTGCGGTCGCGGCGTTAGCTCGAGCCCGGGAGCGACAAGCCGATCGTCGTCTCCCTGCTCTCGACGTAGTTCAGTCCGAAGACGGTGAGGATACACAGGGCGCCGAGGATGCTGACCGCCGAGTTCGGCACGAACAACACGACGAGTGCGGCGCCCCCGACGAGAACCCGAGTGGGAAGCCGGAGGGGCTGGAAGATGTGGTTGTAGACGGCGAAACTCACACCGAACAGCGCCAGCGCAATCGTGACGAAGACGACGGGGGTCATCGCGTCCCAGACGAGCAGGTTGCGATGGAGCACGAACGTGTACGGGAGGAGAAACACCGGCAGCGCCATCTTCATCGCATCCCAGCAGGTCCGGAGGAACCCCGTATCCGCGATCTTACACGCGACGGCACAGCCGAGCGCGACCGGCGGCGTCAACGCGGAGAGAATCGCGAAGTAGAAGACGAACATGTGGGCGTAGATCTGGTCGAGGCCGAACTCGACGATGGCCGGCCCGATGAAGATCGCGACCAGGATGTACGCCGCGACGGTCGGCATCCCCATCCCGAACATGATCGACATGAGCATCGCGAAGAACAGGAGGATGAGCAGGCTCCCACCGGACTGATCGAGCATCGCGAACGTCAGCAGTCGGGTGAAGCTCCCGACGTTGATCAGGTTGATCAGGATGCCGATACTCCCCAGCACGGCGAATATCGGCGCGTTGCTGACGGCCCCGATCTGGAGTCCCTGTAGTGTGGCTCCTGCGGTCTTCCGTAGCGACGCCGTGTCGAAGCCGCTCAGGTAGAACTGCCAGAGGAACTGGCCGATGACGAGCACGCCGATCGCCCGAATCGCGGACGGCAGCGGCGACAGCTGCGCGACGGCGAGGTAGTACACAAGGACCACCACAGAGAGGATGAGCGGCAACCCGCGACGGAACGTTCCGGCGTCACCTCCGAAAGCGTTTTCGCCGCCGTCAGCGCCCGTTTCGACGCTGTCCGGGTTGTCGATGATATCCTGTTTGAGCGAGACGACCTGTACCGACACCGCGATCGATAAATAAAACAGGAGGGCGGGGAGCAACGCGAAAAGCAGCACGTCGATGTACGGGAGGTTCAGTATCCCCGCCATCACGAACGCCGCGGCACCCATGATCGGGGGCATGACCTGCCCGCCGCTGGAGGCCGCGGACTCGATCGCTGCGGCCGTCGACGACCGGATGCCGCGCTCTTTCATCAGCGGGATCGTGAACGAACCGGTCGTCGCCGTGTTCGCGACGGCGCTTCCGTTTATCGAGCCCATCAAAAGGCTGGCCACGACGGCTGTTTGTGCCGTTCCGGCCCGGAACCGCTTTTCGGCCGCACCGCCGGCAGCAAACACCATATTCAGCGCGCCGTATCCCTCTAACAGGCCCGCATAGACGAGGAATATCGCGACCCACGTCGTCCCGACTCGCGGAACCGTTCCGTAGATCCCGTCGAGCGTCAACACGTTGACCTCGATGAGTCGTTGGACATCGATGCCGCTGTGCGCAAGCCAGCCCGGGAGGAACTCACCGAAGTAGGCGTAGCCGACGAAGACGACGATGACCGCGACGAACGGGTTGCCGTACGCCCGCCTCGTAGCTTCGACGATGATGAGCAGCAACAAGCCGGCGAGGAGATACTCGAACGGCGCGTAATCGAGCAACCTGTTTCGGAGGCTTTCGTAGTTCAGAAAGATGTACGCGGTGAAAGCGACCGTTCCGACGAACATGCCGCTCGTGACGGTGAAATCGAGCTTCCCGCGAAGAGACTCGCGATCGATCGTCATGAGGTAAATGAGGTGATATAACGCGATCCCCCACCCCATCGCAAGAACGGTGTGTTGCGTGCGATCCCAGTAGAACCCGTACGCGTACAATATGAGATAGGCCGTGAGACCAACGGCGACGAGAGACGTCACGACCCAGAGCGCCGAATCAAGGGAGCGTTCCAGTTTTGGGAGACGCTTTTCGCGCTCGTATTCGATCGGACTGTCGGTATAATCGCCGCTCTCCCGAGTAGCTGGACTCATTGATAGATGTTCACATAATATCTGAGTATATCAATCTATGGCCGCTGGCTCGATAAGTTCAAGCGCTTGAAAAATTTTACGCGAAATTATATATATGGGTGTCTCCACTGCAGTACTGTGTCATCCGAGAACAATCTACATGACGACAGCGGTTCGTACAGTAGACGGTCGTACTTACGGTACGGAGCGGGAGGCCTTGCAGTCGGGTTAGCCGGTTGTACCGGGAATAGCGGCGGGAGTGACAGCGACGATGGAAACACGGACGGAAGCGACGACGAGAACGGAGACTCCGGCAGTGAGACCGAAGACGTTCGGTGGCGAGCGGGAACACCCGGAGAAGGGTCGAGTACGTTTGCCATCGCGAACGGACTCTCTCGTATCCTCGACGAGCAGGAGAGCAGTATCGATCTGGAAGTCGCTTCCTACTCGGGGAGCAACGAGGCGATCAGATTGGTCGGTCGAGGTGAAGATGAGATGGCTGGCTCCGCACTTCCCTTGGCGGCCGCTGCAAACAGAGACGAGGAACCGGTCCCCGACGGTCCCGCGGACTTCACCGGCGACAACGCCCTCGAGTACAAGCCGGTGCAAGCGCTGAACTTCCTCGATTTCCGCATGTACTGGATCACGCTCGAAGGCAACGACATCGAGACGGTCGACGACTTCGAGGGGAAAGACATTGGAGTGTTCCAACGCGGTGCGGCGTTCAACAACCTCACTCTCCTGTCGGTGACCGGTATGCTCGACAAGGTCAACGAGCAGTACGTCGAGTTCAACGAGATTGCGTCTGCGCTAGACACCGGCCGCATTGATGCGACCGGGTTTTATGCAGGACAGGGGACGGTCCCCGCCGGCTGGCAGACGCAACTCATCAACGACGACAGAGTACAGATAGTGACTTGGTCGGACGAACAACTCGAACAGATCGGTGACTCGGGGTACGCGACGCCCGCTCCCGTTCAGGTGAACGACATCTTCGAGAAGGATCTGCCGATGGAGACGGTGATGGGGAACGCGATCCCGTACGGTTTCTTCCCCCGAGAGAACCTCCCTGAAGAGCGGGTGTACCAGTTCACGAAAACGCTCCTAGACAACGCGGACCAGATCGCGGAGTTCTCCGCGGAGGTCGAGCACTTCGATACCCAGTACGCCGCCGAGTCGCTGTCGCCGGGAATGCCCGTTCACTCCGGGGTCGCTCGGTACCTCAAAGAAGAGGACCTCTGGAACGACAACCTCACCGAAGCCTGATCGTGATCGCTGCCCGGGAACGGTCCGTACGAGTTCCATCGGACGTTGCCGCTCCTGTCCTCACGTTTTTGCCTCCCGAACTTGACTGAGAGAACATGAGCGACACACCACCGCTCTCTGCCGGGTTGCCTGCTGGATACGATCCGGAGGCTCCGTACGAAGGGGTTGACCGCTCGGAGTACCCGAGATGGTGGCAAAAAAACATCCGTGCGTTCGAGGAGCACGGTCTCCGGCCGTATCGACCGTCGAGGTTCACCGACGGCGAGATCGTCCAATCGCTGCGGGACGACCTCGAGACCGAACTCGGCGTTTCGATCGCCCTACGCGCGGTCGATCCGAACCCGCAAGGGCCCTGGCAGATCTGCGTCGACGGCATCCCCGTCAGATCCGTCTCACGACGACGAACGGAGTCTGGATTCACCCGATACGACATCGACTCGGAGACGTTTGCGAGCTGCGTCCGCGACGCCGTACAGTCGGGAGAGCGGTAGCGACGTTGGCGTGACGGTCGCTGAGCGGGCCGTCGTCCGGTTGTCCATCACGGGCGTCGACGTACCGACGCTCCCCGGAAACGGCCAGACGCAACGAGAGAGATCAGCTATCCGATCGCGCTCGCGTCGTCTAGCGTCCGCCGCTGCGGCCCTGTATCGAGTGAACTCATATCACGGAGAAAAACCACACCGCGTAAAGCTACCGGTCGGCGGGGCGTCGCCGTTCGTGTGCCAACACTGATTTCCCCCGAGTCCGCGCCGCTAGCGACTCCTCCCGTGTGCGACCGCCGATCGGCATCTCGACTGTCGGCACTCCTATTTATATCTCTTCGGGTGCGTACGGGTACCATGGCCCGAACGCCACGCGAGACTGTCGAGGAGTTCTTCGAGCGGATGGGTGACCCCGACGAACGGGAGACCGTCGGCGAGCTGTTCGCCGACGACGCGGTCGTCACGGTCCCGGGAGCGCGGTTCGAGGGGCCCGACGCCGCGGCGTCCTTCCTCGCGTTCCTCGAACCACGCTACGAACGCGCGGGCAAGGCGTTCGGCCGGTGGACCGTCGACGGCGACCGGGTCGTCAGTCAGGGGACCCTCCACGGCGTCGACAACGACGGCGAGCGGTTCGAGGACGTGCGGTACGTCGACGTCTACGAGGTCCGCGAGGGCGCGATCCGCCGGCTGGACGTGTACAACGACCTCGCGGTCGAGGGGGTGGTCGAGGCGTGAGCGACGCGACCGCCGAGGCCGGCACGGTAGGAGACGGGGGAGACGACGACCGCGTCGGCGTCCTCTTCGCGCTGCGCGACGAGCCGGCACTCGTCGCCCGCGCGGAGCAGCTTGGGTACGAGAGCGCGTGGGCGGCGGAGGGACAGGGGAAGTCGGCGTTCGGCAAGCTGGAGCGCTGGGCGGTCCACACCGAGCGGATCGGGCTCGCGACCGGGATCGTCAACGTGTTCTCGCGGACGCCGGCCGCGATCGCGCAGGCGGTCGCGACGCTCGACGCGCACTCGGGCGGCCGCGCGATCCTCGGGCTCGGCGTCGCCCACCCGGGCGTCGTCGAGGGGTTCCACGGCGCGGAGTTCGAGCGTCCCCTCCCGCGGATGGCCGAGTACATCCGGCTGGTCCGCCGGTACCTCCGGGGCGACCCGGAGGGGTTCGACGGGGAGTTCTTCTCGCCGTCGCGGACCGCGTTCTGGGAGGCGTTCGAGCCCGAGCGCGCGTCGATCCCCATTTATAACGGCGCGCTGGGCCCCGGCAACGTCCGCCTGACCGGACAGTTCGCGGACGGGTGGGTGCCGAACCTCTACCCGGACTCGCAGTTCAAGGAGGCGAAAGGCTGGCTCGCCGACGGCGCGGCCCGCGGCGACAGGGACCCGGCGTCGATCGACGTGGCGATGTACGTGCTGACCGCGGTCGACGAGGACCCGGAGCGCGCGCGTCGGGCCGCGGCCGAACACGTCGCGTACTACTTGCGCGACATCCCGGGGTACTACGACCGCGCCGCCGTGGAGGCGGGGTTCGAGGACGTCGTCGAGGCCGTCCGAGAGGCGCCCTCGACGGACGCCGGCGCGGAGCGGGTCGCCGACGGGCTCCTCGACCACCTCGCGGTCGTCGGGACCCCGGAGGACGCGCGCGCCCAACTGGATCACCTCCGGGAGATCGGCGTCGACCTCCCGATCGTCCGCGCCCCCGCCGGGAGCGACAGGGAGTGGGTGGAGCGCACGCTGGAAGCGTTCGCGCCGTCGCGATGAGTCGGTGTGTTGTCGCGGTGACGCGGCGTGTTGTCGCGGTGAGGCGGTTGCTCCGTGCTGTGGCGACGAGACGACCGCCCCGTGTCGGTGCGCTGAGGGGTTCGAACCGCTCGCCCTCACCCACAGAATTATGCGACTCCTCGTCGTACTGGCACTCGTTAACATGACAAAGCATATCTGGGAAGACCTGCTCACCGAGCGCGACAAGCAGGTCATCTCGGCGGCCGGCTACGACAAGGAGGGAGCGTCCTCGTGGGAGTCCCGCGGGATGGGGACGAACCCGATGGTCCTGGTCATCGACATGCAGCGGCTCGTCGTCGGCGCGGACGAGCCCATCCTCAACGCGGTCGAGGAGTACCGCACCGCGATGGGTGAGATCGCGTGGAACGCGATCGACCACATCGAGCCGTTCCTCGAGTTCTCTCGGGACCACGAGGTCCCGGTCACGTACACCCGGGTCGTCCCGTCGAGCTACGACGACCCGAACCACGAGGACCTCGATATCGTCGACCCCGTCGCCCCGAAGGAGGGCGAGACGGTGATCAACAAGTCGTACGCCTCCGCCTTCTACGGGACCGACCTGCTCTCGCGGCTGGTCCGCGGGGGCCACGACTCGGTGATCATCGTCGGGAACTCCACGAGCGGGTGCGTCCGCGCGACCGCGATCGACGCCCAGCAGAACGGCTTCAACGTGGTGTTGCCACAGGAGTGCGTGTTCGACCGGATCGAGGCGAGCCACAAGATCGCCCTGATGGACCTGTGGATGAAGTACGCCGAGGTGCTCGAACGCGACGAGGTGGAGTCGTGGGTGGAGGGGATCGACGAATGACGGGCAAGGGCGACCACGACCTCGTCGTCGCGAACGGTACCGTCGTCACGCCCGAACTCGGCGCCTTCGAGGCCGACGTGGCCGCCGACGGCGACGAGATCGCCGCGATCGCGAGTTCGGGGACTCTCTCCGGCGACCGCGTGATCGACGCCGAGGGGAAGTACGTCCTCCCCGGCGCGATCGACCCGCACACCCACCACGGGATCTACCGCGGGCTCGCGGCCGACGCCGAGACCGAGTCGCGCTCCGACCTCGTCGGCGGCGTCACGACCATCGGGAACTACTTCCGGCGGGGCGGCTCCTACGAGGAGATCATGGAGGGCTACTTCGCCGAGGCGGAGCCGAACTACTACCACGACTACTTCTTCTCGCTGGGGCTGCTCTCGTTCGAGCACATCGAGGAGATCCCGTACATCGTCGAGGAGCTGGGGATTACGTCGTTCAAGTGGTACAAGAACTACAAAGACGTCGCGCCCGAGAAGTTCGGCACCGACTCCGAGATGCACGACGACTGGGCGGACGCGTTCATTCAGGCGCTCGCCGCCCAAGACGCGCCCACGACGCTCGGCCATCACTCCGAGAACATGGAGATCACGAGCGCGCTCGGCGACAACCCGTACCTCGACTCCGCGGTCGACGACGACCAGGAGTACCGCGATTACGACGTGTTGGTCGACCAGTTCCCGGACTACGCGGAGACGCAGAGCATGACCGCGAGCGGTTCGCTGGCCCGACAGCACGACTACGACGACAGCTTCTACGCGGTCCACGTCTCGGCGGGCCGAACCGCGGACGAGCTGGCGATGCTCCACGACGCCGGGTGGGAGATCACCGGGGAGACGTGTACCCACTACCTGACGCTGACCGCGGAGGAGTGCGACGAGCGCCACAACGTCAACCCGCCGGTACGGTCGAAAGCCGACCAGGAGACGCTGTGGAAGCGGGTCGCCGACGGCACGATCTCCTGTATCGGCACCGACCACTGCGCGAACCTGCGCGACGACAAGGTCGGCGAGGACGTGCCGGACAGCCTCCCCGGCTTCCCGTCGACGGCGACGATGCTCCCGCTGATCCTCTCGGAGGGGGTCCACGAGGGGCGCATCTCGCTTGAACGCGCGGTCGAGGTGACTTCGACGAACACTGCAAAAGCGTTCGATATATATCCGAAGAAGGGCTCCGTTCAGGTCGGAACCGATGCGGACCTGACGGTCGTCGACCTCGACGAGACCAAGACGGTGACGCCGGAACTGCTCCGCAGCGGCGCGGACTACTCCCCGTACGAGGGGCGCGAGGTGACCGGCTGGCCGACGCACACGGTCGTCCGTGGCCAAGTCGCCTACGAGGACGGCGAGATCGTCGGCGAGCCCGGGTACGGGACCCACATCGATCGCCCGATCTGACCGCGACGACCGGACGCAGGGGCCCCACGCAGACGATCACAACGACACGCTGACGACCGCAACACAGACCCGAACCACGCAGCACATGACAGGACACAGCACCCGAACGGCGACGGACCGAACAGCACGCACCGCCCACGGCGGTGTCGAGACACCGGGGAGACCCGTATGAGTCGCGACGCGACCACCGACGGCGGATCGGACGGCGATGCCGCCGACAACGCGCCGGCCGACGGCGACTCCCCCGCCGGTCCGCTCGACGGCGTGACCGTGATCGAGGCCGGGTCGATGATCTCGATCGGGACGGTCGGACGCCTGCTCGCGGACTTCGGCGCGGACGTGATCAAGGTCGAACACCCGACGACCGGCGACCACCTGCGCCACTTCGGCCCGCAGAAAGAGGGCGTCGGGCTCTGGTGGAAGTACCTCGGTCGCAACAAGCAGTCGGTGACGCTCGACATCTCCACCGAGGAGGGGAAAGTCGTCTTCGAGGACCTCGTCGCCGAGGCCGACGCACTCATCGAGAACTTCCGCCCGGGCACCTTAGAGCGCTGGGGACTCGGCTACGACCACCTCTCCGATCTCAACTCCGGGCTCGTGATGCTCCGGCTGAGCGGGTTCGGGCAGACCGGCCCGTACAGCGACCGCCCCGGGTTCGGCACGCTCGCGGAGGCGATGTCGGGGTTCGCGTACCTCAACGGCTACCCCGATCAGGAGCCGCTGTTACCGCCGACCGGGCTGGCTGACGGGATCGCGGCGATGTTCTCCACGATGGCGGTCGCGTTCGCGCTGTACAACCGCGACGCGAACGGCGGGACCGGCCAGTACATCGACACGAGCCTCATCGAACCGATCTTCTCGCTCATCGGGCCCCAGCCGCTCCGCTACCAGCAGCTCGACGAGATCGAAACGCGGTCGGGGAACCGCTCGACCTCGTCCGCGCCGCGCAACGTCTACGAGACGGGCGACGGGCGTGCGGTCGCCATCTCGGCGAGCGCGCAGCCGATCGCGATGCGGGTGTTCGACGCGATCGAGCGCCCGGATCTGAAAGACGACCCCCGCTTCGCGGACAACGAGAAGCGGCTGGAGAACGTCGACGAACTCGACGCGGCCATCCAAGACTGGATGGACGACCACACCCGCGAGGAGGTCATCGACCGCTTCGAGGAGTACGAGGCGACGATCGCGCCGATCTACAATGTCGCCGACATCCTCGCGGACGAGCATTACCAGGCCCGCGACGCGGTCGTGGAGGTCCCGGACGACCAGCTCGGTGCCGGTGCGGTTCAAAACACCGTGCCCCGCTTCTCGGAGACGCCGGGGGAGATATCGCACCTCGGTCCGCAGCTTGGCGCGCACAACGAGGCGGTGTACGGCGGGCGCCTGTCGTACGACGACGAGACGCTTGCGGCGCTCGACTCGGAGGGGGTGATATGATCGAGTACCCCGAGGACGTGACCCTCGTCGAGATGCTCCCGCGCGACGGGTTCCAGCGGCTCGACGAGTTCGTCCCGACCGACGAGAAGGTCGAGATCATCAACGATCTCTCCGAGACCGGGGTCGACGAGATCGAGATCACCTCTTTCACCCACCCGAAGGCGGTCCCGACGCTGCGAGACGCGGACGAGGTCGCGCAGCGCATCGAGCGGCACGACGACGTGACGTACCGCGCGCTGGTGCCGAACGCGGTCGGAATGGAGCGCGCGATCGACGCCGGCGTCGACAAGGTCAACGCCCTGGTGACCGTGAGCGAGACCTACAGCGAGCACAACCAGAACATGACGGTCGAGGAGATCCTGTCGGGGGTCGAAGAGATCGTCGAGATGGCCGACGGAACGGGCATCGAGGTCGAGGCCGGGATGGGAACGAGCTTCTACTGCCCGTACGAAGGGCGGATTCCCATGGAAGACACGCTGGCGGTCGTCGACCGCGTCGTCGACGCCGGCGTCGACGAGGTGACGCTCGCGACGACGATGGGGCTCGCCGACCCGGTCGAGATCGAGGAGATGTACACGACGGTGTTCGACCGGCACCCGGACCTGGACGCGGGGTTACACCTCCACGACACGAACGGGATGAGCCTCGCGAACACCCTCGTCGCGATGCAGTGCGGCGTCGACCGGTTCGACGCGTCTCACTGCGGGCTCGGCGGCGGCGTCGTCCTGCCGGACGGGCTCGGCGGCGTCGGGAACACCCCGACGGAGGACCTCGTCCAGATGCTGAGCAGAATGGGCCTTGAAACGAACGCGGACTTCGAGCGCGTCGAGTCGGTCGCTCACGAGGTCGCCGACCGACTCGGCCTGGGGGCGACGAGCCACGTCCTGATGGGCGGGACCGTCGACCGCGTGTTAGCGACCGTCGCGGAGGACAACGCATGACCGGAAAAACCATATCGGAAAAGCTGCTGTCGGAGAAATCGGGACGAGACGTACGGGCCGGCGACTACGTGGAAGCCGCGGTCGACGTGATGATGACCCACGACGTGACGGGACCGCTGACGTTCGAGGTCTTCGAGGACGTGACGGGCGACGATCCGGAACTCGTCGACCCGGACAACACCGTCATCACCATCGACCACCACGCGCCGGCCGACGGCGTCGAGGCCGCGAACAACCACAACATCGTCCGGGAGTTCGCCGACACGTACGGCGCCCAGCAGTACGACGTCGGCGACGGCATCTGTCACCAGGTGCTCGTCGAGGAGGGATTCGTCTCCCCGGGCGACCTGGTGATCGGTGCGGACTCGCACTCGACCACCTTCGGCGGCGTCGGCGGCTTCGGCACCGGCGTCGGCTCCACCGACCTCGGCACGACGCTCGCGACCGGCGAGCTGTGGTTCCGGGTGCCGGAGACGCTCCGGTTCGAGGTCGAGGGCGACCTCCCCGACGGGGTGTACGCGAAGGACCTCATCCTGAAGTTCATCGGCGACGTGGGGTTCGACGGCTGCACGTACAAAACAGCCGAGTACGGCGGCTCGGCGGTCGAGGCGCTGCCGATCCACGAGCGGCTCGTCCTCTCGAACATGGCGATCGAGATGGGCGGGAAGGCCGGCATCGTCCCGCCCGACGAGCGGACCGTCGACTTCCTTGAGGCCCAGACCGGAGAGCGCCCAGAGATACCGACGTACACCCAGCCGGACGACGACGCCGACTACGAGGCGGT
>Ga0208138_100348_pt1 | contig 22208 bp, 30 predicted proteins | sample AntRauMetaRauer3_FD_184786 | JGI IMG/M metagenome (GOLD analysis project Ga0208138, IMG submission 184786) | Saline lake microbial communities from Rauer Lake, Antarctica, in enrichment culture - Antartic Rauer Lake 3 Metagenome Rauer3 (SPAdes)... ...
TTATTATCTGGTTTCACTAAAAATTTGAATCAATATATTCGTTATACAATGGTCCTTCAAAAGTGATATTTTTATCAGAATAATCTACCTTAGTTGGACTCCAATTACTATGTTCCATAAATTTCGCGTAATTATTATATGTTTTAAATTCGTCAACAGATTTGTAATTTGAAAATGCGTAAATATCTAAATCTGTATCTTGTTCTTTATTATATGTATGCCATACGCTTATATATTGATTTTCACCAACGGAAATAAATACGTATGATTCTTTAGAACCGACAATTTCAGACATATACCCAATTAATCGCATTTTCTCGGCAGGAATAATAGGTTTGTATACTTCAAACTCAGCTTTCCGCGTACGAATTTGCACATCAAAATCAAGACTATCTCGTTCTTTACGCAGATGTGTAAATCTATATTTTGTGTTTTCTGCTAGATACTCTTCATCATAATTCTCAAGTGATTTTCCAGCGATTAGAAAACATTGTGCTTCAGAAAAAGACATATCTTCATTATTATATAGGTATGCCGCATACTCCACCCAATTCAAGTTTTGCTTTTCACGAGATAATTGTTCCGACAACGATGGAATATTTGTTGATGATAAATCTGTATTCATATACATATATAACAATTCGGCATAAATTAATCTTCTGATATGACCATATCATAAACCAATATAAGTATATTTATAAATCACAAAAATTATGGTCATAGTATGCAGAAGCAGATTGAACATCAAAAAAGCGAAGAAGTTACAAAGGATACAGATTTAACAGACAATTCTGTTGATTCATGGTCTCAATTATATAATAGATATACTAGAATCGTAAATAATAAACGAAAAACAGAAAATTTTACCAAACATGTTTTGGGTCCTGTTTTAACAGCTATGTTACCAGTGAATCTACAATTTTTGTTCTCTATATCGCCAATAGGTAGTAGTGTTTATACGTTGTTGTTCTCCGTATTTGTGGGCTTATTTATCGTATCGAAAACAGATTATAATCAGGGTTCGCTTGTAAATATCCATGCTGGTCTACTGTATATGATTCTTCCAACTTTATTTGTTGTATACAGTCCTTTATTCTATATTATTTCAATAATTATGGGCATTATGTATATTATTGAGCGTTAAATAATTAGTAGAATTAAGCATCTACTTCGTGTATTTCGACTTCATATACTTCCCCATCTTTATTGAAATCTCTAACGTCATCCCGACCATATATTATCGTTGCGAAATTTAATGCTGACTTTTCCGTATCAAAAGACCATTGTCTTTCTTCAAAATCATTATGTTCACCGACAAATCCATATACAATGAATTTAGATGTATCCGAATTATTTTTTCGAATTATATCTGTAGCAGGAAAATCTTCTACATAAATACCTCCACGGCTTATAAATACAGGCTTATTTTTTGAATTTCTCATAGCTTTTTTCTCCATATTAAAATATACGTATAAACACCCTTAAATTAATTTCTATTGTAAGAATTATACGAAATATATTTAACGACATATTTGGTATCAATATATATGACGCCTAAAGAAGAATTTCGTGCATTAAAAAATAGGTTAAATTCAGACCGGGCGAAGGAGAAAATTGATTTTGATAGCATGAAACGAGAAACGCAACGTGGTAATACATATCTTCGTATTACATGCAATGACCCTATGATGGCAAGAGATATTAAATCACAATATAAACGGGAAGTAAGAAGATATACTTATATGACATATGATGAAATGAAAACATCAGCTACAAAGTATAAATATATTTATTTCGTTATGTATAATAAAACGTTTTAAAATTATTGAGGTTTTATTTCATTATGAATTGTTAAAGCGTCATTATCTGTTAATGATTTATTTTTAGTATGTATATAGAATTAATATATAATTAAATATATAACGTATTAACTCACATATACATACAAGTATGATAAAACGTAGAAAATATATGAAAATAGGATTTTTAAGTGCCATAGGTTCTAGCTTGATATATAAAGAATCTGTAGAACCGTCTATGTCTGTAAGTTTGAACACAACTAGTACGGAAAATATACCTGAAAATTAGACTAACCCTGTCGTAAATTATAATTTTGATGAATTTAAAGTTGAAACTAAAGACATAGATACGAGTAAACCACTATATATCACTATAAGTGCTGGAATGAATTCGAAATTTGATACAATTATTAATAGAAAAGAAATACAATTAAGTACTGGAAACGGAACAAACAATATATCTGATAAAATTCCACCTGTAAATCTAATGAGTAGTGATGAAGTTTCAATTGGTAGTAGCTTACAAAGTGGTGATTTTATTAATATAGATATGGATATTAAATTAGAATTAGGAGACATAACTCTGAATGTAGATACAACAACTGTAAAGCTAAATATTGGTTCAACGGTGATAACAGAAGCTGATGAATATACATTTACAGATGCAAGTACATATGTACAAACAAGAGATGTATCTAGTTTAGATTCTATTATTGAAGTTACACTTGAAGGAGCAGAAGGTGGAAATGGAGGGGGTCGTTTTGGTTCAACAAATGGTGGAAATGGTGCTACAGTAGTAGCTAACATTGATGTGTCTAATTATGATGAATTAACGATTGCGCCCGGTCAATCTGGAAGTAATGGTGGGGAAGGAATTTCATCTGGTGGTGGTGGATATTCTAATGCAGGGAGAGGGGCAGGAAGTACCGAAATAAGAGCTAACGGAGAGCGTTTAGTGTATGCTGGAGGTGGTGGTGGAGGTGGAGGAACATCAAATAATTGGTGGGAAGGTGATATTGATTATGGTGGTGGAGGTGGAGCGCCGGGTGGATTAGGTGGTTCTAGTAGTGGTAGAAACGGTAATGATGCAGAAGGTACAGGTAATGGTGGTAATGGTGGTGTTGGGGATAATATTACTGGAGGTCACGGTGGTATACCCGATGATTCAGAATTACCAGATACCGTTACTATAGATGATATAGCGTCTTCAGAAGGTACTAGTTATGGGGATGGTCGTATTCTCTTATTTAGTGATAAAATATAATTAATGATATAAAAATGAAATATATTATAGAAATATTATTGAAGTGGTATATCCCACTTGGATGATAAGTATTGCTCGATATCAGATTCTTTATCTGTTTTATTTATTGGATAAAATGCTAATTCACCAACATCTATTATTGATTTGTATTTATTATCTGCCCACGGAATATGACTTATCGTTAATCCTGTAGATGAAGCTGTGTCTAAACTTCCTGATGCGACTTCTACACCGTCAATCCGCAAATGAGAGGAAGAACCATTATACAAAAGTGATGCAATATGCCAATTATAATCTACCCCACCTGAACTACTAAGGCCGGATGATTTATACATACTCCATCTATTCTCATTATTATTAGTGCGGAAGAAAAAATCCTGTCTCTTACCGTTACTATCTCCATCTGGCGTTCCTAACATATATTCGTTGTTATCATAATGAGATGAACGCACTCTGAAAACAAAGAAAACATGATTAGGATGGCTTTGAGGTGAATTAATCCAATTACCTGTATGCCAATCTTCTTTATCATACCGGACTATATTGTTTCCATTTTTCGCATCATTTACAATCGTTGGAGAATTAATAGCTGTTAAATCTATTTCATCTACTTCATTTTCCCAAACAGAAACATCTGTTTTATCTGATGCATCAAACCATGCATGTAAATCACTGATATCTGGTATTCTATTTGTGATATTTACATTTAGTGTTTCACCGTTTATATCGAATAAATATGTATTTCCTACATGAGAATTCGTTGGAGACCATGTAAACTTCTTCACATTTTTAACATCAATATCATTTAAATTTTGGGATGTATTATTTTTTGTTATATCTAGTATATTATCTAGTTCTCCAGTGTCTGATGAAACACTGTATGTAACTTCCAACGTATCTCCTTGCGTTATAGATATATCAGCCATTATATAATATATTATGTAATAGAATAAATATGTATTCCTAAATATGTATTCCTAAATATGTCACCCCGATAATCAACGTTGTTTAATCATTTGCTTTCACACTCATAATAGGTTTAAGCCGGTCTTCAACCTCTACCATAGGTTCCATAGCTCTACGAATCATCTCTACATCTTTATACGAATCTGGTGCCTCATCTAACGGCAGAGATGATGCGAATATACCATCCATCTGTTCTTTAAACTTATCTGGACTTAATTCGTTTTTAGCCTGACCTCTACTCATTGAACGACCAGCGCCGTGTGGAGCAGAATAATTCGCTTCTTCATTACCCTTCCCACGTACGATGAATGAACCGTAGGACATATTCATCGGGATGACTGCCCGAAGCCCTTCACGAGCAGGTGTTGCCCCCTTACGGATGATTCCATCCTCATAGTCAATGTAATTATGCGCTGATTCAATCGTGTCTACAATTTCAGCATCTAACACATCTGCTACTCGGCTAGCCATTCCTTTTCGTGACTCTGAAGCATACATCTGAGCAAAAGCCATATCTACATAATATTCAATAGCTTCCTCACCCTCCAAGTATGCTAAATCACCCGAACTTGACATATCTTCTAATTCCTCTGCAGAAACACCGTCAAGATATTCTTCAAATTCCACAAAGTTTTTACGGCTAATACCATTAATCGCATCACTAATCTCATCGATAAGATAATCCTCATCAGTATTCAAGAAATCATCTTTTAATTCCTCGTAATCTACAATTGATTTATTGTGAACCCATGTGTGTAAATCGTTATCGCTAAGATTATTTACGTCAGGTATAACGTATTTACCATACTCATCTGCAAGATTTGACAATCCTACACGGATAGAATCCATATTACGAATCTTTTCCGCACGATTCTGATGATAATTCGCTACATTGTGTCCAAGACGACGTGAACCAGAATGAATAACACACCACACATCACCATTAGAGTCCTTGGCAAGCTCTATAAAATGATTCCCATCTCCAAGTGTGACGGCCTGACCTATCATCTTATTGAGGTTTGCATCCATCTTACGGCAAAGTTCCTTAAAGTAGGCATTATCGTATGTAAATATGTCTGGATGATATTCTCCAAGTGAGATATCGTCTAATAATTTTAGTGAAAAATTTCTCCAATTTTGATTAAGTTTCTCCCATGGGAATTCATCTTTAATATGATATGTATTTTCTTTGTTTTGACGGTATCCCATAGGTACGACTTCACGGATTTCTTTATCAATATTATCTAATACGTCTTCATTGTCTAAATCCAAATCAATATCTGATAATTTAACTGCATACATCCCACAATTAATGTCTGAACCAACGGTATTTGGACATACTCTGTTAGTGAGTGGCATAGTAAATCCAACTGTTGCATTCGGAGCTTTATGGCCATCTGGCATTACTCTTACAGGATTTCTGAATGCTGGATGATTAACCATAGCCTGAATCTGTTTATATGCACTGTCTTCAAGTTCTTCTTCAGGTAAGAAAACGATTGCATCCGTATATTTTCCTTCAATGACGGTTTTGTTCTTTGCGCTCATATATTAGATAACTATTTAAAAATACTTAATACCATCGAATATTATTTATAATATCATCTATTTCTAAAGTTAAATTTCATTTTGACGGTGAACTTGTCATATATGAATCGAAAAAATTAATTGTATCAAAAAATTTATCAAAAGAACGACTAATCAAAAAGTTTGCTAAGATTGTTACATAATTTGTTTAACATATTAGTCGTTACTATGTCTCTCAAATGTAACTATATACTCTGTGTTTTTGTGTTCTGGGTGTACTTCAAAAGAATTTGTATTTTCGTTCAATGTATCCTCGTATAGCTCGTACTTTGTACTCATATAATCATTAGCTATTTTTTTAAATAGTACATTTACAAGATTTTCACCGTATTCGATATCTCTAATACCATCGTTTCCTTCATCTATTTGTATATTTGATATGCGGTAATATATTGCATATGTATCATCTGTACGCGCTGTAACTTCATCATAAACTTCATCTCTACCATGGTCTACATTATGGTTTACTTCTTCGCTTATGTGTGTTACATATAGTACATAAAAGTTATCTTCAAAAAAGAATTCTTCACTGTATTCCGTTCTATTTTCTGTCATATATTAATTTTAGATTGATACACTATATATTTTGTCTTGATTTTTATACTGTTTTTGTACTTAATGACAAATAATCTAAGTTACAGTGTTGTTAGTGGGAATATGGGACTCTACGTATGACTAAACGTTGTTTTACGTTGTTTTAAAAATAGACTAACGTCTAATTAAACCTTAATATACAACTGTACTTTACAACAACGTAAAGCTTACTTGTATAATTTCGGTCTTTTGGCTAGTTTTGGCCCCACTTTGGGGCCTCGGTAACAGAACCCCACTAACAACACTGTTAGTGAGATTCTAGTGTATCTTTATAAATGAGAAGGTTATATAAAAACGTTTTTATTGGAATTTTGAATTAATCATATATAATATGTATTCTAACCGTAAGAATAATAGTGATAGTATAAACAAATAAATTATGGAACAATTAAACCCTCTGGAAAAAGATGTAGCTAAGAGAATATTTAGGATTGATACAAAGAAATATAAAGTTATTACACAAGACGGTGAATTCATTGTAGATGGTGATTCTTGTTCATGTGGTTATGAACGAGATTTTATACCCAGTAGAAGTGGGGGTTTTGAACAATCCTATGATAAAAGACGGCAGGAATCTTGCGTACATCAAGAATCGGTATTAAATTCAAAAAACATAGGTTCATGTTCAGAATGCAGAAATAGAGAAGTTCGGAAAAAGAAAATGAACTACCATGAGAGACATGTAATGAATAGATATATTTGTACACGTTGTGAAAATACTATAGCTACGGTTTAAATTAATTATATAGAAAGATATAATGTATTCGAATATTTAATATACTATATGGGCGAGGAATATGAAATTGTCGAAAGTTATCAAAGTAAAAAATTTAAATATTTTTCTGTTCGATTTGACGGTATTTCAGGATTGTTTGTTATGAGAGTATACACATCAGAAGATTATTCAGATAATGTATTTGTCGGAGGTAAAATAGAAAAATATACAGGTTCGGATATCTCAAAAGCTATATCTGAATACGAACTTATCGAAATACCTGTTCCAGCATTGTTTGATGAAATACATACACAATTTACGAATGTACACAGATATAATTTACATGTTGAAGATGGAATGTTAGACTAATTCTTTTAATTTTCTACCTAAATCATCTTCATGCGAACCAAAATTAACATAAAAACTTTTCGTATCTATTCCATTTTCGATAATAATTTCTGAACTAGTTCCCATATATAGTAATATACTACTTCAATACAAAAACATTCTGTTTTGATTATTAGTAAGCTTTACCTTTCCATTCTCTTGCCGCTTTTGTTGAATCTAGATTAAATTCGTCAATCAATATTTCATCAACAATATCATCCAGTATTGATAAAAATTTCTTACCCTCATCATCAATAATACCTGTTACAGATACATCGGTATTTAATTCTGTATCTATCCAATCTTGTAACCAAAAGGTTGCTGTTACGGGAATGCTTGTATCTGCACCAGAGTGGAATCTTGCCATTCTCCAAACAAATTGTTCTAATCCTGTATCATTATTCGCTTTCGGTTTTGATGTTCTCAATCCACCATCACGTCCTGAAAGTCTGTCTGAAAGATGTGAAACATCAAATCTTTTATTTGATTTTAATTCTGAAACAGCGTCTGTATTATTTACCATTATATGATATAAAATGTACAACTCCTAATAATGTTAGGGTTTTGAAATCACAAATTTTATCTATTTCGAGCAATAATATTTCAATATGACTATTAAAAGTGAAAACGTTCTAGATTACATTGAGGGTGAAATTTTAGACTGGATTTCAAATCCTGTATTTATTAATGCGCCACGGCTTTTATTTGAACATGAGGATGAGTTAGAAATTAGCCCACTTCCAAATATGAGAATTTGGTTTAAGATTCATAATTGGGATGAAGAATATCCTGCAATCCAATGGGGGCTTGACGTACCAAAAAATCAAGATTATCTCCCAGAAAATGAAAACGCAGATGAATTCATTCAAAAAATTCAAAATATTATCGTTAGCTCTCTCCATACCTCGTTACCTGACGAATATTCTAGTGACGATATGATGTATATGGAACCGCGTGAATCAAAAAGTTCTAATCGATTATCAATTTATTCTGCAGCCACACCATTGGATTTGAATAAATTAGGACAAAATATTGAATCAATGGAATTAATCGAAATATCTTCAAAATTTGGTAATACTTCTATTTACTTAGATGCTGAAAATCCAGATGACAGTTTGGATGAATTACTACGGTACAATAACTTGGATGATGTATATGATATTATATTCCAAACACCGTTAGATAAAGAATTAAATATTCATATATCTTAATTTAATCCGACATAACACGCTTTGACGGTATATCATATTCTTTTCGAGATTTATTCTTTAGATATAACATATCATTTTCATCAACACCAATATATTTATCTGCAATCCCATCATAAGTGATGGTATCCCATGGATTGAAATTTACATGTGTTTTTAGGAATGAATCACGAGACCCGATAATATTTTCATCCACAAGTGTTTTTACAGCATTTTCAATTGGTGTATTTATATCAGGACCAAGTGAAAATATAATATCATTAATCTTTACCGGTTCTTTCTCATTAATAAATCTAAGAACCTTAATAACATCTTCTTTTTCGTAATCTCTTTCGTTGCTTCGAACCATATGTGTATATTATGAAAGTAAATATATGAATGTTTTCATTTGTGAAGGGACAAATTTAACTATATTATATACTTACATATTAGTATGGAATATATTAATTATTTAAATCCTCCAATTATATCCTTAATTGCTGGTGTAATTTTAACAGGAGTAGTTTACTATATTGGTCCATTATTAATTTCATATATAGCGAAATTTATGAAAATAAATAAAGAAAAATCAATGAATTTATTTCAAATGCCATTATTAATATCTATTGTATTATCTTCTATATGGTATTCTATACATACATCATCATATTATCATATCGTTGAATCATGGTATACACCAGTAATATTAACTATATTATTGATATTTTGGATTCGCGGAATTATAGATTTTGGAAAATATATATTAAGAAAGACAATTAAGCAAGAAAAAGAGAACCATAATATCATCCCTACCATAGAAAACATTTGGGTTTTTATTGCAATTATTTCGATGATATTTTCTGTTTTACATGTATGGGAGATTAATGTTACACCGTTTCTTGCATCCGCTGGTATAGCTGGTGTTATTATTGGTTTTGCTGCAAGAGATACACTTGAAAATTTCTTTGGTGGTATAGCATTATATGCAGACCAAACATATTACATTGGAGATTTTATTGAATTAGATGAATCTACGCGAGGGTGGGTGCGTGAAATATCAATTAGGAGCACAGTAATACATACATTAGATGGTGATAGCGTTACCATACCGAATTCTAAATTACATAAATCAATCATTAAAAATAAGTCACATCCAAAAAATGCATTTCGTACATCTATAGATATAGGCGTATCTTATGATTCAGATACCGATAAAGTTCATGATATACTTGAAGAAACTATGGATGAAATAATAAATAATGATGATAATCTCGTTTTAGATAATCCAAGACATCAAGTTCACTTACGAGAATTTAGCGATTCAGCTATAACATTTGAAATATTTGTGTGGATAAAATTACCAAATCAAAAACCAACAATAGAAAATCTAATAAATAAAAGAATTTATGCTGCTCTCAATAAAGAAGGTATCAAAATACCGTATCCACAAAGAACACTTCACTTTGAGAAGTAAGTTATTCAAAAATTAAAACAAATACTCTTTTTATTATTTGGTTAGCTATTACAGAACATAAAATATACCAAAATATATATGCTTGGAATGATAGAAAAATACTACTGGACCATGTATATTCACCTAATATTGGGAATATAATTGTTTCACCAACGCCCACAACTGATGTTACTGTAAATATCCATAATAAAACCGGTATTGTTACGCTTAATATCCAAACGAATGGTTTGAACTTCGATTTCATCATAGCTGATTGTAATCTCATAAGTTTATCTTCTTCTTTCGGTGTTGCATCATCTGGTAAACTTAAGACAGAATCACCCCTCAAATCTAGTATATGTTTTTTAAAGTCATTTGATTTTGAACTATCTAGATAATATTCTCGAACATATGTTGACCACATAGAAGTTAATGCGGCAAGAACAAATATAACCATATAGAATGGCATTAAATCAACGAGTATACCAAATATAGGATTTAATATACTATATACGACCGATTGTATAGGGTCATATGTAGAACCCATAATTACCGTAAATGTGAATAAAGCCATACCTTTGTCTTTCCAACTCCATTTTGCACTAGAAATATCTATTTCAGGTAATTCTATACTATCGTCTTCTTCTGTATCATCACTCTTTATTTCATTTTCTTCATTGATATTATCTTCTTCAACAGAGTTATCTGATTTTATATTAGATTCATCTTTTTGTGATTCTATTTTATCTTCTCCATCAATAGAAATTTTGTTTTTAATATAATCAATATTCTGTATTTTATATCTTCTTTTATTAGTAGGTTCCAATACACGTTTTTGTATCGCTTCACCCCATAACTTCGGAGATATATTATTATCTAAGTCATCCCATGATATATGGTCTTCATTTTCAAATTTATCTAAAAGTATATTAATTTCTTTTTCATGATTATTTTCAATGAATTCATTAATTTCTTCTTTGTTAATATCCTTATTCATTTATTAATTTATTATTACATATTAAATTACTTATAACCCGTAGTTGTTCGTATTGATAAAGATGGTTTTTTATCCTAAGACATACAATACAGTATAATGAAAGAATGCAACAACTGTGGGGAGGATGTAAGTATGCCCTATGATTGTAGGAGGTGTAATCAGAAATTTTGTTCAGACCATAGATTGCCTGAGAATCATAATTGTCCGGGCCTACAGCGTGGAGGTAAAGATTCAAAACAGATTATATCTGAAATTAACTCTAAAAAGAAAAAATCGAAAATGAATAACGTAGAAAAAAGTATATCTAAATTAGTTCCAGAATCAATTAGACGGAAATCATCTGGGAATATGTGGGCTGTTTTTCTTGGTATTATTGGTGTAACATATCTACTACAATTATTAACACTATTCTCCTTCGGTGAAAATGTACATAATGCACTGTTTGTACTAGAAGCTAATAATCTGGAATACTTTTGGACGATTTTAACCTCTATATTCTCACATAGCCCCGGTAATGTAATGCACATAATTGGCAATGCAATTATTCTATTGTTCTTCGGTAGAATACTTGAAAGAATAATCGGAACAAGAAACTTTACTATATTATTCTTAGTTTCTGGAGCTATTGCTGGCATATCCCAGATAATTTTGAGTATAATCTTAGGAAACCCAACATCTGGTGTACTTGGTGCTAGTGGAGCATTATTAGCTGTTCTTGGCGCATTAACTATATACAATCCAAAAATGAAGGTATATCTGTACTTCTTCATTCCTATTCCATTATGGGTTATTACGGTAGCATACGTATTTGTATCTATATTTGGTATTCTGTCATCCGGTGGATTCATGGGTAATATTGCACATATTGCTCATCTAAGTGGATTATTAATTGGATTAGGATACGGAATTAAAACGCAAGATAAATACAATGCCCCTAAAAAATTAACTAGATAAACGAATAAAACTTAAGGGATGGTACAGTATATTTAAATATAGTACATGAATTCTCTTGAAAAAATATATTCTTGTTTAAATGAATATCCATCTCCAAAGAGATTGGAAAAAGATATTTCAAGAGAAATAGATATCTTAGGTGTTGGTAGTTCAAGACTTATTATTCGGGACCCGTTAGACAAACGTAATATTTTAAAATTGGGTGTCGGAATAGGTATACAACAAAATAAAAATGAAATCGACATTTGGAACATCCGTAATGAAAGAAATATAAGTCATTTGTTATTACCTATTTTAGATTATAGTTCAGATAATAGAATTATAAAAATGCCATTTATTGAAACAGATAGTAATTTAGATAAGTACTGCGGGCCGATGTCAGAAGAAATACATTCAGAATTATATGAAAATGGTATTAAATTACATGAAGTAGAAACCGGATACTATCAAGGTAATCCTGTCGCATTTGATTATGGTGGATTAGAAACAATTAAGAAATTTGAAAGATGAATCGCAAACCGAAAGAATAAAACGGTTCTCCAATATACACAGATATATGAGTATTAAAATAGAATTTGATTCTGTATCTGAACGGAAGCGAATTCATAACCTAATCCGAGATACAGCAAACGAAATATCTGAAGAAACAAGTTTGCTACAGTCACTAGTTGCTTTTGAAAATGGAAACGGTAGGCAGGATGGATTCGGTTACGTCAGATTAAATACACCCCAATCAAAAACAGTTAGATTTTATATGTCTGAGGACGAGTTTGAGTCCCATATAAATGAATTAAAATCATCTTCTGTGAATGACCTTGATTATTCAGAAGAACCTCATGAAGGACAACTCAATGCCCTTATATCGAAACTGCAGAAGTCTGCTGAAATAATGGAACAAAATACGTTCTAATTAATTAGAATTCCGGTATGAACTATCCCAATCACGGTCTATTACTTCATCATACCACGCGAAATTAATTGCGTCTTCTATGGTATATCCACGATTATTAGCGAACATATCAAGAGTACAAATTATCCGAGCTAACGCATTGTGTTCTGCTTCCTTTCCAACCGTATCTCTATCTAATTTAATACCTTGTCTTTGCTTTAAAACTGAACAATTAAGTTGACCTTTTGCACCCGCCCACTCTTGGAAAATATCATCATGTTCTGGACTTCGGTCTTGAGATAATTCATATGCATGTTGGTAATCTAAACCTCGAATTGAACAGAAATCAGCTAAAAATATTAATATGTCACCTACAGCATCAATTTCTTCGTCATCAGGTTCTGAATCAAATTCAATCGTATCTGCAAGTTCACCCATTTCTTCATCAGCACCAATTAATGGATTAATATCTTCTTGACCGGGGAAATTTTCTGAACTCCATTCACCAACTTCTATTTGTATTTCTGAAAACAATTTCATGTACTATACAATAGTACTAAAATAGTATAAATATTACTCTACCTATCAAAATAAATTACATTTTAACATGCGTGTATATCAAAAGTAAATAAATGTATTTTATATATTGATATAGATTTTCATTTATACACACAACGACCGATAAAAAGTCAGAATTAAAATGAATTCACTTAACTAGTCCATTCGGATTTCAATGTGACTAGATTGAGAAACATCTGGTTGTTCCGCAGGTTGGGCTGGTTCTGTCTCTGTAAGCGTAACCTGTGGCTCTACAACAACTTCACACTGATATCCCTCTGAACTAGGGATGGGCTGTAGATACATATTCTCAGCCATCTCACTAGTTCGTAGGAGAAGCTGTGTATCATCTGCCCAAAACATTTGAAGGTCGTCCTGTCGAATGTTAATACTGATATCAATATCTGGCTGTTCTACACGAGATTTTGATGCGGAAATCGAACCATCATCATCTGCAAGTTTCGAAACAATCTGTGTCTTTAGTGCTTGACTCATACAATTAACTATTGTTTTCTATGTATAAATAAGTTTCTATTCTAAGCTAATAATAAAATTATAATATGGAAATCAAAATGCTTAATAGTGTTTCATACATATATTATAGTATGTCAGTTACTCCTGTGAAATCAACATGTAGCAATAATACTGAATACCCATCCGAGCCTGTTACAGGAGAATGGATTCATGTAAATGATTTGAACCCTCATACGTATGTTTCAAGTAATATCCGGTCATTTCGATGGTCTGATGATGAAGGATACCAATATGGAAAACTTATCATTCGATTTCAGGATTCAGGGTCTTACATTTATGACCTACCAAAGAATATTTTTGACCAAATGGCTAAACGAGCATTTAACCCAGATGATTTCAAATGGTCTACAGGAGAATGGTATTCAAATACGTTTCACTATCGGGCAGAACAAATTCATGGGTTTCGAGATAAACACTATGAGATGAAGATAGACAAATAACTGTTAAAGTAAATGTAGATATTTTTTAGTATATTAGTAATAATAAATAAAGCTATATTTTAGAATCGTTAAAACAAAATAGAAAACGATTATCTATGAATTGACGGTTGGTTCTGGCCAATCTGGTCGGTCTTGTTCTTGTTTTAATCCGCGAGGCAATAAGTAAAACTTGTATTGTCCTTTTTCAATCTCTACGACAACATTTTCATGTTCATCATGTGCAATATTAAGAACGGTTTTTTCAGGAATATTAACAAGAATCGGTTCTCGTTCTAACGATTCTCCCGCAGGAATTCCACCATTCTCTAATGAAATGAGATGATTATCTAATGGGATATAACAAATTCCATCTTCATCTGAATCAATCGAACCCATATACTCTAATCCAAGGTCACCTTGTAGTCTTACTTTTTCACCAAGGTTTAATCGGAGCAGATTTTCATTTCGTGGTTCATAACTTCTATCGAATCCCATCACATTATTAATGTATTCGCGTGAAATTTCTTGTCCAACATTGATACGCGTTCCATCAATGACGTGAGCGAATAGTCCTACCGGCGTATCATCATAACCAACAACAACCGCTTCTTCCGGTTGTTCTCCCCTAAGACTTACTTGTTCCCACTGTCGCTGTTGATTCATAACTCTAGCACGCATTTCGTGGTTGTATTCTGGCTTAAGAATAGCAATATCTCTATCCATATAACAGATATGAATATCACCCTTTGTAAACAGGTTTGATAGCTCATGACCGCCACCCGGCGTCATAAGATGCTGTGGTTCATCTACGCCAAGAAAACGAGCAGCTAAAAGATAATTCTGGTCATTAATTGCATAAACTAAATCTATCAATGTAGGGTCCGAACAGATAATATCAAATTCATCTTGTAGCTTAGATACTTCATTATCTAATTCATCTTGTGTAATCGGAACATCATTATAACTTGACGTATGAGGGATAATCTCACCAATTAGTTCTTCCCAAGCATCATGAAATTCTGTACCAATTTCATCAAAAATATATGGATTTGACGCCATTTGATTCATCGTTAGACCTGTACCATCAAAACAAGGATTATACATTTTTCTCGATTTCGTATCAATATAACCGTCAAATGACATGATATTAAATTCGTATTCTTCATTACTCCCCGGAAGAACTTGTGTCACTTTATGACCCCGCGTATCTTCAAAATCGTTAAATGCAATTTCTTTAAGCATATCTTCTACCAATACAGATTGGAGTTTATCAATACTATTTCGATATGATTCATACGATGGCATATATTATATAATACTCTCCGTGTACTATAATATTTCGATTTGAGTTTGGATATAATCGCAACACATAACGACAAGGGTGGGGAAGACATTTATGTAAATAAAATAATAATACTAAGTAACAAACATGAGTTCTGGTGAATCTATTACAAAGTATGTTGAACTAAGTGAACGTCAGAACGGCAATAAGGTATTTACAGATGAATATATTGAAGATTGTGATGTCGTCAACGAATATGAAGTTACACCAATGGAATCAGTTCAAATATTATATGATGAAGATAATTCCGATTATATATATTATGTGAAATCCCCTGAGTTGAATGAGGCTGAAAATAATGTTCGATGGAAAGTAATGGATGATATTGAACAATATATTACAGACATTGACGTTATTCAAAATACAAGAGAAGAAGTTATTGAAGAACTTACAGATAAAACAAATGAGTACATACGGAAATATATAACAGTAGAAGAAAAAAATCCTATGTCGGAATTAAACTCTATTACGAAAAAATTTGGTATGGAATCTTCTGATTCAAATGAATCTACATTCAAAGAAGACAGTAGTGAAAAAATATTGTATTTTGTAATAAGAGATATGGCAAGATATGAACGTTTAACTCCATTACTACAAGACGATTATATTGAAGATATATCATGCAACGGACCAAATGCTCCAACATTTATTTATCATAGTGAACACGGAGATATGGAATCGAATGTTGCATACAAAGAAGAGGAACTAAATTTGTTTGTTTCTATGTTGGCTCAACGTTCAGGAAAACATATCAGTGTTGCTCAACCAAACGTTGCAGGTAGATTACCCGGTGGATATCGGGTTCAACTTACACTAGCTAAAGAAATAAGTCCTAAAGGTAGTAACTTCACAATCCGTAGATTTAATGATGAACCGCTAACCCCCGTAGAACTTATTGAATATGAAACATTTTCACTACAACAAATGGCATATTTGTGGTTAGCTATTGAAAATAATAAGTCTCTGATATTTGCTGGAGGTACAGCGTCTGGTAAAACAACATCGATGAACGCGGTTTCGTTATTTATTCCACCAAAATCAAAAGTAGTTAGTATTGAAGATACTCAGGAAATTACCTTACAACACTCTAACTGGATACAAAGCGTGACAAGAGATGCTTTCGGACAAGACGATTCCAGCGAAATTGGTATGTATTCACTGCTAAGGGATGCACTTCGACAAAGACCAGAATATATTATTGTCGGAGAAGTTCGTGGTAAAGAAGCTCAAACGCTATTCCAAGCAATGAGTACAGGTCACACAACGTACAGTACTATGCACGCTGACGATGTTAAATCAGCAATAAATCGCCTTGAACACGAACCAATCAATCTACCTCGACAAATGATTACAGCACTAGATATTATGAGTATTCAGGTTCGGACAGAAAATGATGGAGAACTCGTAAGACGTTGTAAAAATCTTGTTGAAATTGGGGGTATAAAAGCGAAAAATAATAAACTTGAAGCAAAATCGATATTCGAATACGACCCAGAAACAGATAATATAAAGAGTAAAATAAATGACTCAAATGTACTAGAAGAAATAAAAATAATTAAAAATTGGACTGATGAAGATGTCAAAGAAGAACTAAATAACAGAATGAAAGTCCTTGAATATCTAAAAAGTGAAGACGGTGAATCATTAGGATATATTAAAGTCACGAAAATATTGCGAAGATATATGAATAATAGTAATGCTGTGTTAAAACAAATTGAAAACGATACATTGGTGTGATTACTCATGGTTGAAATTAGAGAATATATAGAAAAGAAAATAGACCACTACGATGACCAATTAGACATATTTTCATATGTTATATTTAAACCTATTACAGACTATATTATTGAAGAAACTAGTTACACAGATTATGCAAATATATATACTAGTAAACCAACAAGATTTTATATATCGAGAATACCGTTTGAAACTTTACTATTTGCTTTCTCAGCAACATTATTTATATTATCCTCATACCTATTCTTTAATTATGGACTCGTAGAAATAACACAAGCAATAACAGGAATATTAGGAAAGGCAAACATAATATACATTTTTATAGAAATAATAAGATTTTTGTCTGACGTGATATTATATATTATATCTAAAAGTGTCGGATTTATAGATAGTACCATATCTATAGAATCAATAATTTCATATATAACAGAATTAGCTACAAATAATATCGTTGCAGGGATAATTTTCGGAGCATTATATGGGGCATACGAAATTATCGTTCAATTATTTACAGAACTAAATCCAAACGTAGAATTGACAGACGTTCAATTATTCCCTACAGACGAATTAAAAGAAATATTACCGGCACAATTCTTTGATGCCGTATTAATTCGTAATATTGCTCTTATAATATTAATGCCATTATCTACCCTAGCATATGTAATTTATAAATTATATGCACCAGTATACTCTGTTAATGAGCAAAAAAGAAAAATTAATATGATTTTACCTCAATCATATTTGTTCCTCTATTCGTTAACCAAAGGTGGTCTAACGATTACACAAGCAATGGAAGAACTTGCAAATTCAAAAAGTACATATACATATGTTGCTGAAGTTTTCGATGATATAATAACACAATCAAAATACGGTAATTTGAGTCTTGAAGCTGCTATAAAAAATCAGGCTTCTCAAACGCAAAGCGAGGAATTAAAAGATTTCCTACAAGGATTAATAAACGTGCTTGATACAGGGAGTGATGTTAGTTCTTACTTACAGGATAAAACAGAATATGCTCTAGAACAAGAAAAGAAGGAACAGGAATCATACTTTAATACGTTGGAAATGCTTTCAGAAGCGTATATTGTTACGTTTGTACTTGCTCCAATTTTCATTATGGTTCTTCAACTTGTATCAGCTATGACTGGTAACTTCAACAGAGCATTAACACAGATGGTGCCATATGTACACGTTCCAGCAGGAGGTCTTATTATATCTCTTATAATATACATACTTGGTAGTAAATATAGTAATACAAACAAGATTACAAAACCATTATTATTACACCAAGTAACAAATGGTCTTGAACAGGATGATGAAAAAACATGGCTTGATTATCTTGATGAGATACAAAAATATTCTACATTATCACTCTTATTCACACTACCTATTGTATTTATTTACTTATCATTTATGATACAGACAGGAGTTATTCCATTGAGTGCTGCTGAATGGAATGAAGTTCCACTTCAGGCAACAATATATGGATATTACATACCTTTATTAATGATTATTGTCCCATGGACGTTCTTATATGAAAAAGAAAAGAAAAGACGTGCGAGAGTTGAAACACAGTTACCACAATTACTAAATAATATTCAACAGTCAAATAAAAGAGGATTAACTATTGATGAAGCTATTACTACAGCCGCATATTCTGGTGAAGGTGATTTCTATGATTCACTGAGAGAATCATTACGTAAAAGTGATATATTTGGAAACCTCAATTATGCTCTCGTAGAATTTGCGAACAAACTTGAAACACCAAAAATATCACAAGCTGTTGACCTTATAGCTCGTGCAAACAGTGTATCAGGAGACGTTTCTACAGTTATGAAAATTATAGCAGATGACTTTACGGCATTATATGAATTAAAAGATGAACGTGGGAGAAAAGCAAAAGCATATGTTGCAATTATATTCGTATCAATTATGGTTTGTACACTTGTACTAGTATCTATTGACTTTGTATTCTTTGGATTCGTAGCTGAACAAGCTAGTGGAGCAGGTGGAGGTGAAGGAAGTGATTCAGCACCACAACAAGTAAGCAGTTTCGATTCTCTTCCAACAGGGTTCTTTAATAGAATACTACTACACACTGTAATGATGCTATCATTAGTTTCAGGAATTGTGAGTGGAATAATGGAAAATAATAGTCCTAAAAATGGATTCAAATATGTTATTGTATTAACAACAGTAACATTATTTATATTCACAATGTTAGAAGTTCTATTCTAATAAAATGTAATCAGATATGCACCAATAATATAGGGTTTCTGATATATTTCTATAATGCATGTTTAAAGTACAAGAAAAAACAAGTGACGCAGTTTCGCCCGTTATCGGGGTCATTCTCTTAGTAGCAGTAACAGTCGCACTCGTTGCACTCGCAACAGTCATCGTCTTCGATATCGGTTCTGACGTATCCGATACCGCTGACGCGACTGTACAATTAGAAGCAACGAATGGTGGTAATAATGCAACAGCCACTGTTATTCGAAATGAAAATGTTGATACATTCACGCTAAGTGGAACAACAATAAATGGGAATAATGTTGAAGCATCTCTTGCAGGTGATGCTGGTTCAACAGCAACAATATCTGGTGTATCGATTAAAGAACAAACAGAAACAGATATTACACAAAATAATTCAGACTCAAAAATAAATGCGTCTGGTGACCGAGTAACATTAGCAAATACACCTGTTGACAGTTTAAAAACGGTTGAAGAAGGAGGAAGTACAGATATTACAGGAGCATTTACTTTAATTGATAGTAGTACAATCGAATATGATGGTAGTCAAGATTTATTAAGTTCAATTGATGTAACATATGATTATGAGTCTGGTAGCGAACAATTATCTACCGCTACAGTAATTGCAAACCTTGCTGGAGGTAATTCAGAAGTTCTTACAAGTACAGATATTTCTGGATAATTAATGAAATAATTAGATATTTTTATTTTTTTGCAATGAAGTAGTGATAACAATATTACGCAGTGGTATATCTGTTGTGAGTTAATCATTTAGGGTACGGTGTTCATTTATATAATGCATGTTTAAAGCAAAGAAAACAAGTGACGCAGTTTCGCCCGTAATTGGGGTCATTCTCTTAGTAGCAGTAACAGTCGCGCTTGTCGCGCTCGCAACAGTCATTGTCTTCGACATCGGTAGTGATGTTTCAGACACCGCAGACGCAACCGTTCAATTAGAACAATCTGGAAATTTGGTACAAGCAACAGTTATTCGTAATGAAAATAATGTAGAATCATTCACACTTTCGGATAGCCAAAGTTCTAATACGGTCACAGGAGAACTTGAAAATGTAGGTGACACCGCATCAATTGATGTAAGTGGCTCTGCAAATGCAAGTGGTTCTGTTTCTGTAATCGCAACACTTGAAGACGGTAGTGAAGAAGTTCTTACAAGCACAGATTACAACGGCGTAACTACAGGGAGTACAGGATAGTAACTACCTAATTACGTAGATTAATTTCTAAATAGTAATTTTTTATTTTTTTATTGACTCATTGTAGTTACTTGTATAGTCTTGAAGGTATTATTGTATTATAAGATGCGTAGACATAATATTTCGCTTGGTGTTTCACCGGTAATTGGTACGGTTCTTTTAGTAGCTCTTACTGTTGGACTTGTCATATTAACTTCTAGTCTTGTATTTGAGGTAGGAGATAACACAGTATCTACGTCACCTGATATATCTGTTGAAACTATACAAATATCTACAGAGGTTGAAACGACAATCATACAGAATGAAAACGTTAAAGAATTGTACATTATAAATAACAACGGAGATGAAATTGGTGGACCAAGAATTAGTGAAGTCGGTGAAACATATGTTATAAACTCAAGTTCTGATGATTTTTCACCGGGAGAGAGCGTAAGTATCGTTGTTATTATGAATGATAGTGACATCGTGTTGACTACTTTTGAGACCAAAACAGGATGAATATTCTTCAGTTACATTTTTATGTAAACAAAGTTATATTATATAGTATGATTAAATCTAAGGGTGATTCGGGTCAGAGTGTGGTTATCGGTGCGTTGTTATTACTAGCATTATTTGTTGCATTTATATCTTGGTTTCAGATTACACAAGTTCCGATACTAAATCAGAATGCAGAAGCTGAAAATAATGAAATGATTCGTACAGAGATGTTTGAATTTCAGGAAAAATCATATGATTCTATTTTAAATGATAACGTTAATCAGATTTCATTCCAAACAAAAGTAGATTACGATTATGAGATTTCAGGTTTTCAGGATAAAATAGGACAGTTTTCTGTGACGGAATTTAATAATGAACCTATTAATGTAACAGATGCAAATCAGACTGTTAGTGGTTTACCTTCAAGTATGATTAGTTTAAAATATACACCATCGTATATTGAAAGAACGGAAATTCCATTTATTTATGAGAATGGAATTTTAATTGAGAATCAAACAACGACAAAATTGGACAAAGGCGGTCAAAGATTTATTCGTGGTAATAATATATATATGTTTGAATTTGAAACAAATTTTGTTGCATTACAATCTTCGCGTATTGTATTTGTTACAGTATCTGATAGAGATTTACAAGAAACGATTATTACCGGTGTGGATGAAGATGGAAACGTAACAAATATTAAAATCGAATTAGATACCAACTTGAGTGTAGATATTTGGAAGAGATTATTAAGTAATCAAGAGCATGTTAAGGGGGTTTCAGATAATGGTGGTTCTATTATTATAACTCTGGATGGTACGGAAGAATATAAAGTATCTACAGGGAAAGCTATAATTGAACAGTAATTTGTATTTTGACATA
>Ga0208138_100357_pt1 | contig 21666 bp, 14 predicted proteins | sample AntRauMetaRauer3_FD_184786 | JGI IMG/M metagenome (GOLD analysis project Ga0208138, IMG submission 184786) | Saline lake microbial communities from Rauer Lake, Antarctica, in enrichment culture - Antartic Rauer Lake 3 Metagenome Rauer3 (SPAdes)... ...
CCCCTAACGCCGGTGGGCGATACGGCACGCGGGTTCCACAATGACTCCTGATAAGAAATTGCCGCCAGCAGGCGCCAGTCAAGCGAACCGGAGTGTTCTTTAAAGGTTTCCTGATAAACCGGTAATATTTTATCTACAGCCTCAATAAATAAGCTGGTGGTCACATAATTAAATTGTTTTACGTGACCAAAGTGCTGCTCTTTAATATGAGCCAGCCGACCGCTTGCACGAATTTCACCAAAATATTCCACCACGGCGGAAAACAACGAATCATCGTCGCCCTGCGGCAAAGCCCAGGCAATATCCTGATCATGCTTAACGGTAAAAGCCACGCTTAAATCCGGGTGGAAACGCCGCTGAATATCCAGCGCCGTACTGTCGGTTATGGTGTAGTCAATTTCTTCGTTGATCACCATTTGCAGCAACTCTACCGCATCATGGTCACGAGTTGCGCGCCAGTTCAGGGTAGGAATGCTGTCGCCTAAACTTTTCAGAAACTCATGGTGCGAACTTCCTTCCACCACCACAATTTCGCCATCGGTAATTTGCTGCAAGTCACGTGGACGCTGCCGCGAGCCCTGCTTAAAAACCACTTTCTGGCTAATCACATCGTAAGGAGGGCCAAAACGAAACAGACGCGCCCGTGTTGAGGTGCGGTCAATCCCGGCAGCGACAATATCAATTTCGCCCCGGCGCAGCATAGTGAAGAGATCATTCACATCAAACCGCGGCACCATTTCCAGCTCAACGCCTAAGCGATCAGCAAAGCGTTTCGCTAAGTCGTATTCAAAACCTTGCTCACGGTCATGGTCAAAATAATAACTGGTGGGGTTCATTAAGGTTCCCACCCGCAATACCTGACGTTCTTTAACAACGGTCATGGCATCGGGCCGGGTTTGAGGGCTGCAGGCCGTTATTAAGCTAACGGCAAGCAGCAAAAAAGCGAACAGCGATACTGCAGACTTCGGCATATTAGAGTGATTCCAGTGCCCAATTCACATAAAGTTCAGTACCCGTTTTCAGCGCGTCTTCGTCGGCATAGAAGTGCGGCGAATGGTTACTGGGCTCGTTGGCCATATCACGCTCCGGAGGCGTAACACCTAAGAATACAAACATGCCGGGTACTTCCAGTGCATAATAAGAGAAGTCTTCCGCGCCGGTTACTAACGGCACTTCCTGCACTTTATCGGCACCGGCAACCGCTTTAGTCACTGGCAGCATTTGCTCAACTAAGTCTGCATCGTTGCTGGTTACCGGGTAACCCAGGTTTACATGTACGTGAGCTTCAGCACCATTCGCTTCTGCGGTTTTTTCTGCAGTCAGCTTCAGCTTATCGTGAATATCCGAACGAATATCCATGTCAAAGTTGCGGATAGTACCAATTAAGGTGACTTCATCGGGAATGATGTTATTGCGAACACCGCCTTCAACAATACCAAAGGACAATACCGCCGGTGCCTTAGTAATATTGGTCTGGCGGCTGATGATGGTTTGTGCGTTATTAATAATCTGCGCAGAAGTCACAATAGGATCCACACCCGCCCAAGGGGTTGAGCCATGCGCCTGCTTACCTTTTACCTTAATTTCAAACTGATCAGAAGAAGCCATCAACGGGCCTTTACGATAACCTACATGCCCTGTCGGGAAGCCTGCCCAAACATGAATACCAAAAACCTTCTCGGGCTTGTTGTCCGCAAACAGACCTTCTTCCAACATCAGTTCAGCCCCGCCCTCTTCACCTTCAGGCGCGCCTTCTTCAGCCGGCTGGAAAATAAACATCACGTTACCGGCTAACTCGTCTTTCATTTCAGCCAACTTTTCAGCCGCGCCCATTAACATAGCTACGTGGGTATCGTGTCCGCAGGCGTGCATAACACCCACTTCATTGCCACGATACTCAGACTTTACCGTCGACTTAAAAGGTACGTCGGTTTGTTCAGTGACCGGCAGTGCATCCATATCGGCGCGCAGCGCAATGGTAGGACCGGGCTTACCGCCTTTAAGCATGCCCACAACACCGGTATGCGCAACACCGGTTTCCACTTCCATGCCCAGAGAACGTAAATGCTCAGCCACCATTTTTGCGGTTTCGAACTCACGGTTACTCAGTTCAGGGTTCGCATGAATATGACGGCGCCACTCAATAACCTGAGCTTCTAAGTCACTGCTGACTTTTACCGGCGACTGTTGCGCCGCCGCTTGTGCGCTGAAACCAAAGCTACTGGCCAGCATTAAGCTAATAACGAGCTTTTTCATTGTTCTCTCCTGCATAAGTGCGGATTGTTGTTCTGGTGCTGGGTAATATCCTGCGCTAAAATCGCCGTCATGACAACCGATGAAATCTACATGCAGCGAGCATTAGAGCTTGCTGAAAAAGCGCAAAATGCAGACGAAGTGCCCGTTGGCGCGGTGTTGGTCATGGATGGAAAAATTGTTGGCGAAGGTTACAATCAGGTAATTTCTTTGTCCGACCCTTCTGCCCATGCCGAAGCTCAGGCTATTCGCGCAGCAGGCCTGACTATCGATAACTATCGGTTGGTCAACTCTACGCTGTACGTCACATTAGAGCCCTGCGCCATGTGTGCCGGTCTGATAACCCATGCCCGTGTTAAGCGTTTAGTCTTTGGCGCCACCGACCCTCGTACCGGCGCTACCGGCACCGCTATTGATGTCATTAATCACGCCTCGATGAACCACAAAGTTGAAGTTCAAAGCGGCGTACTGGCAGAAGAATGCGGCGATATTCTACGACGCTTTTTCCGTGCCCGCCGCAAGTCTGCCAAGGTTAACGCTAAATAAGCATACCCGTTATTGCATAAGCCACGGTTGCACCTAACCCGGCCAGCAACGCATACGGCAACTGCGTGCGAACATGATCAATATGCTCAACGCCCGACGCCATAGACGCAATAATGGTGGTATCTGAAATGGGAGACGCATGGTCACCAAAAATGCCGCCGGAAATTGCCGCCGCAATAAAAGGTGCAGCCGGTAAGCCCAGCGTCATTGCCAGCGGAATAGCCAGTGGCAGCATGATGGCAAAGGTGCCCCAGCTGGAGCCTATTGAAAAGCCAGTAATAGCGGACAACACAAAAATCAGCGGTAACAACATCCAAAGTTGCACTGAGCCGTCCAGCGCAGCAGCCAGGAACTCACCGGTACCTAAGTCACGAGTTAAACCACCCAGCGCAATCGACAACCACAAAATAACCGCCAACGGCAGAATATTCCACGCCCCTTTTAACAGGTAGCGCCCAACGTCCATCAGGTTTACCGGTTGCGTCATTAACGTACCAGCCACCGCAAGGCCCAAGGCCACATATATAGCAATGAACACGCTTAAAGTGCCGTTGCCGTCCACCAAAACACCGTTTCCGGTTATCAGCAGCATAACAGGTACCATCACCACTAAAGATATCAGACTGGTCATCACCACCGCAGTGCCTTTACCAAAGCTGGCTTCTTCATCCGGTCCGTCACCCCAGGTATTTTGGGACACCTGATCAGGCACCGCATTTTTTTCAAACGCTTTCATTGGGCCAATGTTCCAGTCGAACAAAGCCACAAACAACGCCAGCAATACCGCAAAAATGGCATAAAAGTTAAAGGCAATAGACTGAATAAACACCAGTAGCGGCTGGTCAACACCCTGGTTAGAAATTAGCGTTAAATTAAACGCACCCCAGGCATTTAAAGGGATCAGAATACAAATGGCCGCACAGGTTGAATCCACAATATACGCCAGCTTTTCTCGCGCGATGCCCAGGCGGTCATAAATAGGTCGTGAAGTTGTGCCCGAAATCATAATGGTGACGTTAGACTCAATAAACACAATAACGCCCAGAATCCAGGTCATTAAGCGGGCCCGACGTTTGCTTTCAATCCACTGTTTACGCTCTAGCTTTAATACGAACTGTTTGAAGGTGCCGCCGTTCTCCAGCACTCCAAATAAAGCACCAATACCCAGAGTAAAAAACCACACCAACATATTACTGGGGTCAACAAGGGTGTCCCAGGTGCTGTTCAGCGTACCGTAGGCGATATTTCCCGGAGCCGGCCAGAACAGCAGAATATTGGCCAGAATAATACCGCCAATAAGCGCCAGCAGAACTTTTCGGGTAACAATGGCAAATACAATTGCCAGCAAGGAAGGTAAAAGACTGGTCCAGCTCAGTTCCATTGGGTCAGCTAATTAGTGTTTGATAAAGGGAGATTAAAATAATAAACCGCCGCGGGCAATACCAGCGGCGGTTTATTCATTCGGCGTCAAACAATCAGAACTTGTATTCTACGCCTAAACGTACAGACCAGAGCGAAGGTGCACCGGCGCGAGACTGAACATTGCTAATATCCCGGAACGAGTTGTACTGATACTGACCCGCATCGTTAATTTCAACGTCAGCGACAGTAACCGCACGTGGGAAGCTCGCTTCGTAAAGCACGCCCCATTCGTCGTTCAGCATATTACCTAAGTTTTCAATGACGAAGAACGCGGACGCCTTATGGTCGTCCATAAAGCCCGGAAGCTCCTGCTCAATGCGCAAATCAACTTTGGTCCACCATTTGCTGTTGAACTCATTACGCGGCGCAATACCACCCGCGTACTTGCTCAAACCTGACTCTTCCAGAAAGTCGAAGAATGCAGCCGTTTCAAACGGGTTACCGTCGCCGTCAGTACCAATCGCAAAGTTCGGATCATCCAAACCTGTCGGTACGTACAGCAAACTACGGCCCTGATACGCCACATCACCAAAAGCGCCGTCGGTCATCGTATAAGAGAACGGACGACCTTTGTTGCGTGTACCGAATAAGGTCACTACTGTGTTGTAACCATCGAAGAACTCTTTGGTGTAGTTCGCTTTAAAGGTAAAGCGATGCGGTATCTCGTAGTTAGAGGTCGCAACACCTGGGTTCTGAGCGTTAGCCGTCGCCAGATTAGTGTAGTTAGAGAACGACACTGAACTGGTCATTGGATTCACATCTTCCGCTTTGTTGTAAGCGTAGCCAAAGGTCCAGTCCAGACCAAAGTCATGCGACTTACTTAACGCCAGTGAAACCGTGGTTTGCGAACCAGAATCACCGTCAACATTCGTCAACAGAAAGTCATCGCCCTGGTCACGTCCGTCAGTAGACATCTCATCAAAAATTGGGCGTCCATCCGGTGCCGTACCAACCTGCTCCAGACCCAGGTTGTAGATAATGGCTGCATCTTCTTTGTCAGTGTATAAGAAGTCCGCCATCAGAATGTAGTCATCCGGCAGGGTATAAGTCGCGCCTAATGCGTACTTCCATTCTTTCGGTAGTTCGAAGTTAGGATCCATTGTATTAATCGGACCCTGACCGCTGGCATTAGCCACTTCGTCGTACATTTCCTGAGGAACGTCAAAAATTGGATTGCCGTCGCCAGTATGCGGTACATCAAATAATGACTCTCCAGAGAAGTTCCTGAATGCCTCATACTGGGTCACGCCATTGTTCGAGTAGTTGTTGGAGATCCAAACGTTAGGGTTACCACCGGAATACAGGCCAACACCACCACGGACTTCTAAGTCAGGGTTAACAAACCAATTAAAACCAAAGCGTGGTTGCAGTAAGTCCTGATCACCCATGTTTTGCTGGTTAGAGAAACCATAGAGTTCCTGAGTCAATGGGTTATTCACCGGGTAGTCGTCGCTGGTATACCAGTCGTAACGCAAACCGTAAGTGAAAGTAATGTCCATTGCCGCGTAGTAATACTCGTCCTGAACGTAGGCTGTGTTAACCGCGTAAGCAAATTCAGCAGCCGCGTCCTGAGGGTTGTTGGTACCTGCCGCACTTTCATAAATAGCCGCATACGGTGTGCCTGCTTCAAAGTCGTCGATAGAACCGAAACGGTACTCACCTTCTGCTTCCTGAACAAACAGGTTAAACACATTGTACTCTTCGCGTTCAATACCCGCAGAAATAACGTGATCACCCAGTAAGTAGGTTCCTTTCAATTTAAAGAAAGTGGTGTCATATTTCAGTTTGTTAGCGTGACGAGAGTCATCCGCACCTAAATACACCGTTGCGTCGTTAACACCAATCTGAACTTCACCAAAGTCGGTACCACCCAACGGGCTCACCCGAGCGTCCAGCTCAGAATAACCCACACGCGTTTCAGTCGAGAAGTTATCGCTCCAGTCAGAGTACAATTCACCAACATAAGAAGTGAACTTGGAACCACGCTCATAGAAGTGGTTAGAAAATTCAAGCTCGTCGGAATCGCCGTCAGACTCTGCGATAGAGTAGCCGTCGTTGTAGTTGTAAGTTAATGACGCCCGGTGAGCATCGCTGATATACCAGTCCAATTTGGCCAGGAACTTCTCATCTTCCACCGGTAAGCTCGCCGGGAAACCACCCGGGTTATAGCCATAAGTGTTTTGTGCAATATTAGCGATACGCTCAACATCAGCCTGAGTCACACCGGCAACTTCGGTCGCTGCACCAGAGCCTTCCGGACCGCGATCAAAAGTGTCAGAGCCTTCCAGTTTCTCGTAAGAAGTAAAGAAGAACAGTTTATCTTCAATGAAGGCACCACCAACATTAAAGCCATAGCGCTTCTCGCTGAAGTCGCCAATATTAATTTGGTCGCCTTCTAACTCGTCGCCCTGCAAAGAGTCGTTGGTGTAGTCGTAGAAGACGCCGCCGAACATTTCGTTGTCACCGGTTTTGGTCACAGCATTAATGTTACAAGCGGTAAAGCCGCCGTATTGCACATCAAATGGTGCAAACTCAACAGCTACCTGCTCAATCGAGTCGTAAGAAAAAGGCATACGTTCAGTTGGGTAGCCGCTGCTGTTCAAGCCGAAGTTGTCGTTCATACGAACGCCATCAACCGTCAGGCTGTTAAAACGTGGGTTAGCACCACCACACTGAATATCGCCGGCATTGGTCTCATTAATGTAGATACGCGGGTCAATGCGCACCACATCTTTTAAGTCACGGTTTGCAGCCGGTGCATTTTCCAAATCTTCCAGATTGAAGTTTGCCGCCGGACTGTTACTGCCATACAAAGCGTTACTGGTCATAGAGCCGGTTACGCTTAAACGTTCCATATCCTCCTGGCGCTCAAGCATTACATTGACATTCTGTGAGTCACCCAAAGTCAGGTAAACATCTTCAATAACCTGGCTGCGCCCTTCCGGGCCTTCCACGACTAAAGTATATGGACCGCCAACCGGCAATCCGCGTGAAGAGAAGGTCCCCTGTTCGTTAGAACGTAAAGTTTTGACACTGCCAGTACGCTCATCGCGTAACTGTATCGTTGCATTTGAAACCACCTGACCTGACTCAGTGGTAACAACACCACGCAAGCTTGAAGAGGTTTCCTGTGCCACTGCTACACCCGCCAACCCCATTGCAATGGCGGCAGCTACAGCAGTATGCTTAAAAGTCGTGTTAAACATAGTTTTGTTCTTCCCGGTTTTGTTTTGTTTTAACTACAAATAAGGGTATAGCTTATTTGTGACAAATCTGTGAACTTTGCTCGAAAAAAAGCCGCACTCAAGATGCGGCTTTCGTTATTCTTTAGCTATTTCACTCAAAGCGAAATTAGAAGGTGTATTTAACACCCAGCTTCAGGCGCCAGGTAGACTCTTCAGCTTCGAAGATGCTCCAGTCGTTATAACCAAAGAATGATTCGGCATACATGTAACGGCCCTGGTCATCAAGACCGGCAAAGTCTACAACCGACTGGTTAGTGTACTGCTGACGCAATACTTCACCTTTTGAACTGTCGATAAGGTTCAACAGGTTATTAACGGTAATGTAGAAAATACCTTTATGGTCTTCTGAGAAGCCAGGCACTTCTTGCTGGAACTGGAAATCCAGGTTAGTAACCCAAGGTGAACGACCTGTACCTTTCGGTGCAAAGCCACCCGCGTACTGCTCTAAACCTGCGTCACGGAAGTAAGCCATAGCTTCTTCGTACGACAACGGGCTTTCAGGGCTGAATGCTGGGTCATCCGCGCCAGTTGGGATGTATGGCAAGTAAGAGCCACCACCCTGGAAGTATGGCTGGTCACCGAAGTCGCCATCGTTATACATACCCATGGTGTAACTGAACGCAGTACCTGAGCGACGGTTGAAGAATAAGTTAAACTTAGACGCGTAACCGCTAACAAACTCAGTGCTGTAACCTAATGCAATTTTCAGGCTGTGCTCAACCTGATAGTCAGCAGTGCCAAGCAATGCCTGGTTACGGTCACGAACAATGTTGTACTGGTAGTTTGAAGTCGCAGTAGACGACGTACCCGGGTTACCTTCTTCGATGTCCTGGAAGGTGTAAGCAGCGTATGCATTAAAGCCGCTATCCCAAGCTTTAGACAATGAAGTTGTTAACAACCATGCTTTACCGGTTTTGTCTTCGTTAGTCAGCTGCAGGTCATAATGGCCACTTGGTGCAGTTGGGTCACACGGCTCATAAATGTTGATGCCTGCTGCAGTTTCATCAGCAACACAGCGTGAGATATCAATCCACTGGCTGTTGTCTGTCATCCACTTACGAGTAACTTCAGCCGTTGCCTGGAAGTTATCGCCAACACTAGGAATGTCGAAACGGTAGTCAACACCTACACGAGCAATCCAGTCAGACGGAATGTCGTAGTTAGGATCGATGCTGTTAGTGTCACCGTCACCGGCTTCCATGCTGTCCAATACCGCTTGCGGAATTTGCGCAGGGTTTTGGTTTTCCAGGTACTGCTCTTCTGATACCTGGTCGCGGTCAAACTGTACCAGAGTATAGCCGTCGTTAGAAAACGAGTTTGAGATCCAAACATTTGGACGACCACCAGAGAAACGACCGAATCCGGCACGAACGACCATGTCGTCAGTAGCGAACCATTTGAAGTCAACGCGCGGTAAGAAAATGCCTTTACCGTCTAAGTTTTCCTGGTTGCTGTAGCCATAACGGTCAACAAAGTTCTCGTTCAACGTTGGCTTGTCATCGACCATGTAAGTTTCGTAACGAACACCCAGACCTAATTCCATTGTATCGTTCAGGTACCAGTTGTCCTGTACGTACAAGTTCAGCATGCCTAACTCAAAGTTAGCCGCTGCGTCAGTCGCGTTATTCGTGTAAGCGTTCTCGTAGAAGAACTCATCGGCAGTACCGGCCTCAAAGTCATCAATTGACTCGTAAGACCAAGAACCTAAAGAGTTACGTACAAACACGTTATATACGTCAACGCTGTCATACTCACCACCGAACTCAATTTCGTGGTCACCAACCAGGTAATCGAATTTCGCGCCAATTTTGAAATTATCGTTTTCTAGCTGGTTAGCGTGGCGGTTCGAATCAGGACCAAAGTTAAGCGTGCCATTTTCAGTACGGACGCTCACGTCACCAAAGTCTTTGGTTACCAAACCAGAAATTGCTTCAACCGCTTTGTGGCTGACATAAATTTCACTCGAAAGGTCACCACTCCAGTCAGCAAACCAGGACAAACGGAACAGATCCATGTTTTGCTGGTAGTCATACCAATTAGTGTCCAGGTTTAAAGAGTTCTGGCTACTGCTAACGCCGCGCAGGTTGTTACCTTCAGTGCGGTTATAAGTTAACGCAACACGGTGATCGTAGTTGACGTTCCAGTCCAGCTTAACCAACAAGTTGTCGTTTTCGGTATCACGGACAGTGTCCCAGTTACCAATATCGAAGCCGTACTGAGTTTGTGCAATTTCGCGAACACGGTTGTACTCTTCCTGAGTCACGTTGCTGTCGTTCGGTGCGCCAGCACCTGCAGGACCGTACTCAATTTGTGCCGGTTCTTGTGCGTTTTCGTAGTTAACGAAGAAGAAAAGCTTGTCTTTAATGATTGGGCCGCCAACCGCAATACTGTACGTATCACGTTCGTAATCCAATGGAACTTCCTGACCACTTTCAGGGTTTTCCGGGTCACCTGCCCATGCGTCACTCATACGCTCGTATGTAAGCGAGCCTTCAAATTCGTTAGAACCTGATTTAGTCACCGCATTAATACGGCCACCAGAGAAGCCGCCCTGAGAAGCGTCAAACGGTGCCATATCAACAGCAACCTGCTCTACCGCATCAATTGAAATAGGTGAGCGCTGGGTTGGGTAACCATTACCGTTCAGACCAAAGTCATCGTTTACACCAACACCATCAATTGAGATAGAGTTGAAACGCGGGTTAGAACCACCAATACTCATTGGTGCTTCGCTACCTGACAACAAGTTAACGTATGGGTTTAAACGTGCTACTTCTTTTAAGTCACGGTTAAAGGTCGGCGTATTTGCAATGTCATCTTCGCCGAAGAAACTGCTGCTACCGCGGTTTTCACCACCTAAAATCGCCGCACCGGAAACTTGAATACGCTCCATGTCGGTTGATTCAAGCTCAGCATTAATACGGTAAGATTCGCCCAGCGTTAAGTATACGTCTTCGTATACTTTGCGGCCATTTTCACCTTCAATAACGATAAGGTAAGGGCCACCGACTCGCAGACCAGAGTTTGCAAAAGCTCCAGACTCGTTGGTTGTCGCAACGGAACGAGTTCCTGTTGGAATGTGGATAATTTCAACACGTGCGTTTGCCGCAACGTCGCCAGATGCAGTAACAACGTTACCACGGACAACTGACGATGTATCTTGTGCAATAGCTACACCGCTAAGGCCAAAAGCGATAGCAGCTGCGACAGCTGTACGCTTGAAAGTGGAGTTAAACATAGTTTTGTTCTTCCCGGTTTTGGTTTTGGTTTTTTAAGCACGAATGAGGGTAAGGCTCATTTGTGACAATTTCGTGAAAGGTTTGAAAAAAAACTGAAGAAGCGAAGGAACTTTTTTGCGAAGACGGGAGAGAAAAATGGGTCGTTCGCTGAGTATTCGATGACGAGCCGCGGCACAATAGCTGGTTCATTACCGGAAAGCTCATGACCTGATAAGAGTCAGAAGTACGGCAAGAGGTCGGAGCTGTATGGGATGTGGCTGAATTCATTACGCTTCTAAGACATTTGTGTGTCAGATATGTGACATATTTTAATCAAAATCTTTGCCCTTGCCTAGTCATTCGGGAACCTTTATTCTCTTCAATTGTCTTAGGCTGCTCTCTAACGGTTATTCCATGGGCTTTATGCGGTTTTTTGTATTTTTAACATTCGTTGTCTTTATGATTCCTACCTCTTTTTATGCCACAGCAGGCTCCGGTAAAAATGAACCTGAAACAATAAGGGTTGCGACCTTTAACGTCAGTATGGATGCATCTAATTACTTAAGTGAAAATGAACTACCGGCCTTAGACAGCTCGCCATTACCGGAAATACTGCAGCAAGGTCACGAGCAAATACGGGGTATTGCTGAAATTCTTCAGCGCGTACGTCCTGACATTGTGCTGCTGAACGAGTTTGACTACCTTGACCCTGAAGTTGGCGTTAACGTCTTTCAAAAAGACTATTTAGCGGTTTCACAAAATGGCCAGCAAGCCATTGAGTACCCCTACGCTTATACCGCCCCGGTAAACACGGGCGTGCCCTCGCCTTTTGATTTAAACCGTGACGGTAAAAAAGAAGGTACCGGCATAGATGCCTGGGGCTTTGGCGGGTATCCCGGCCAGTACGGTATGGTCATACTGTCCAAATACCCATTACTGCTCGATAAAGCTCGTACCTTTCAGCACTTTTTGTGGAAAGACATGCCCGGACGTCACATTCCTTACGTTATGAATGAACAGGAACAGCCAACCAGCGAGCAGTGGTATTCCGATGAAATCATGGCGCAGTACCCGTTAAGCTCTAAATCACACTGGGATGTCCCGGTTAAAGTGGGCGACAAAGTCATTCACCTATTGGCCGCACACCCCGTGCCACCCGCGTTTGATGGTCCCGAAAACAGTAACGGCATGCGTAACTTTGATGAGATCCGCTTATTTGCCGATTATCTCACGCCCGGCAGTGACAATTATCTGTACGACGATAATGGTGTGCGTGGCGGACTTAGCGAGAATGAAAGTTTTGTTATTTTAGGTGACATGAACGCTGAAGCCGGTTCTGGCGGCGTAGACGGTGCCATTGAGCAACTGCTGGAACACCCCCGGGTTAATGACGTGAAACCACAAAGCCAGGGCGGACAGCAACATTCTCCCATTAAGGACAACTCGCAGTACCATACCGCCGCCTGGCGTAAGCGCGTTGATTACGTGCTGCCCTCGGACGACTTAATTGTAAAAGACGCGGGTGTATTCTGGCCTGTCGATGATGAACCCGGCAGCCAGCTAATGAATAAGCGCAGTGCCTCTTCCGATCACCGTTTGGTTTGGTTAGATATCGTTAAATAGACACCAAACACCTCTACAGCCCTTAATTTTACTGAACCTTTACAGTTGAAGGGCTGTTGAGATCCTCCTTGAATGCCATAATGAAGTTATTGTATCCAAGGAGGTAAACTATGAAAAAGCTCATACTATCAACAGCGTTACTCGCAAGCGGTTCGCTTATGTTTTCAGCTGCCACTCAGGCTGACAATATGAATTACATCAGCGGTGGCTTTTCCGATTTCTACAACTCCGACTTCTACGTCGAAGGCTCCACCACCATCGCCCCTAACTGGGTCGGCGAAGTTCAGCTAACCGACATGGGTGACTACTCACTTCGCGCTGGCGCTAAGTACTTCCTGGACATGGGTGCTGGAAAACAGTTCAACACCTTCTTAAAAGGCGGTGTTAGCCACTATGACTTTGAATACGGGGACGACACCAGCGCTTATGCCGGTATTGGTGCTATGACCAAACTCAGCCAACAAACGACAGCGATTGTGGACGCAGGCTATGACTGGGGCTTAGACGGCTTCGCATCAGTAGGCGCACGTTTACGCTACGCCTTTACTGAACAGTTCTCTGCTGACGCGGGTTTCCGCGGAAACTTCAACAGCATCGACAACGAAGTTCACCTCGGCGTGACTTACCACTTCTAAGTTAATTAAGTAACAAGTAGATATTGGCGTTACGCCGTTGCAGGAAAATATGGAGAAAGTGTGCAGCGCCATGGGTGGCGCTGCAAAAGCCTTACAAGGATGTACTTGCTGGCGTCTTTCGGAAGATTTCCTGCAACGGCCAGCCAATATTTATCGGCTTATTCCCACTCAATAGTGGCGGGTGGTTTGCCCGAAATATCATAAGTGACACGGGAAATTCCGTTCACTTCATTAATAATCCGGTTCGATACCTTCTCTAATAACTCATACGGCAGATGTGCCCAGCGCGCAGTCATAAAGTCGATGGTTTCCACTGCACGAATGGCAATAACCCAGTCGTACTTGCGCTGATCACCCATAACCCCAACCGAACGTACCGGCAGGAATACCGCAAAAGCCTGGCTGACTTTGTCGTACCAGTCCGCGTTATGCAGCTCTTCAATGAAAATTGCATCGGCACGGCGCAGTAAGTCACAGTACTCTTTCTTAATTTCACCCAGAACACGAACACCAAGACCTGGCCCCGGGAACGGATGACGGTAAAGCATGTTGTAAGGCAAGCCTAGCTCGAGGCCAATTTTACGCACTTCGTCTTTAAATAACTCGCGCAGTGGTTCAACCAAACCTAACTTCATGTCTTCCGGCAGGCCACCAACATTGTGGTGCGATTTAATCACGTGCGCTTTACCGGTTTTAGAGCCCGCAGACTCAATAACATCCGGGTAAATAGTGCCCTGCGCCAGCCAGTCTACTTCGGTCAGCTTACCGGCTTCTTCATCAAAAATTTCAATGAAGGTATTACCAATAATTTTGCGCTTTTTCTCCGGGTCGTTCTCGCCTTTTAACGCATCTAAAAAGCGGTCTTCCGCACGTACAGGCAGAATGTTCAGACCATAGTGGTCGCCGAACATCTCCATTACCTGCTCCGCTTCGTTTAAGCGCAACAAACCGTTGTCCACAAACACACAGGTTAACTGGTCACCAATAGCACGGTGCAGCAGCATGGCCGTTACCGATGAGTCGACACCACCCGACAAGCCTAAAATCACCTTGTCGCTACCAACCTGTTCACGAATGCGCTCAATGGCGTCATCAATGATCTTTTCCGCTGTCCACTGCTTCTCACAACCGCAGATATCGCTGACAAAATGCTCCAGCATACGCATACCCTGGCGTGTGTGAGTCACCTCGGGGTGGAACTGCACACCATAAAACTGGCGTTCTTCATCAGCCATGGCTGCATAGGGGCAATAAGAGGTTTTAGCTACGGTGTGGAAGCCTTCCGGAATCATTTCCACTTTGTCACCGTGGCTCATCCAGACATCCAGCAACGGCGCGCCAGACTCAGACACAGCGTCTTCAATAGCTTTAAACAGCGGGCTCTGCTCTACCAGCTCAATTTGCGCGTAACCAAACTCACGCTCTAGCGAACACTGCACCGAGCCACCCAGCTGATGTGCCATGGTTTGCATGCCGTAACAAATACCAAATACCGGTACACCAGCGTTAAAGACATATTCCGGCGCACGTGGTGAACCTTCTTCTGCAACGCTTTCCGGGCCACCGGATAAAATAATGCCTTTAGGCGCGAAGTCCCGAATATCGGCTTCATCAACGTCCCAGGCCCAAAGCTCACAGTAAACGCCAATTTCGCGAATACGGCGGGCAATCAGCTGGGTGTACTGAGAGCCGAAATCTAAAATCAATATTCGGTGATCGTGGATATCTCTAGTCATTAGTCATCCTGTTACGAGCTACGGTAATTCGGTGCTTCTTTGGTAATGTGCACATCGTGTACGTGTGATTCGCCCATGCCGGCAGCGGTTACTTTCACAAACTGCGGCTTGGTGCGCATATCTTCAATTGTCGGACAACCGGTCAAGCCCATAGCTGAACGCAACCCGCCCATTTGCTGATGGATAATGGCAGAAATAGGGCCTTTATAAGCGATGCGCCCTTCAATACCTTCCGGCACCAACTTGTCGGCTTCATCGCTTTTCTGGAAGTAACGGTCAGACGAGCCATTGCGCTGATTCATTGCACCCAGGCTGCCCATGCCGCGGTATGATTTGTAATAACGGCCCTGGTAAAGCTCAACTTCACCCGGCGACTCTTCAGTACCAGCCAGCATACTGCCTACCATAACGCAGTGCGCGCCGGCGGCCAGAGCTTTAGCAATGTCTCCCGAGAAACGAATACCACCATCGGCAATAATCGGTACGCCAGAGCCTTTAATAGCATCAACGGCGTCACTAATGGCGCTAATTTGCGGAACACCACAACCGGTAACAATACGTGTGGTACAAATTGACCCCGGGCCAATACCCACTTTCACAGCGTCAACGCCCGCTTCAACCAGCGCCTTAGCGCCTGCGGCTGTTGCCACGTTACCGGCAATAATTTGTAGCTCAGGGTAGTCTTTACGCGTTTGCTTAACCCGGTCCAGAACGCCCTGCGAATGCCCGTGCGATGTATCAATAAGCAGTACATCAACGCCCGCTTCAACCAATAACTGAATACGCTCTTCCGTACCGGCACCAACACCTACTGCTGCACCCACGCGCAGTGAACCCAGCTCATCTTTACAAGCGTTCGGTTTGTTTTCGGCTTTTTCAAAGTCTTTCAGGGTGATCATACCCTTCAGTTTGTGCGCATCATCCACAACTAAGATCTTTTCAATGCGGTGTTTGTGCATAAGCTGCAGTATTTCTTCGCTTTCTGCGGTTTCATGCACAGTGACCAGGCGGTCATTACCCGTCATTACGTGGCGGATTTCTTTACTGTCATCGTCTTCAAAACGCGTGTCACGGCCGGTAACAATACCGACTAAATCGCCGTTGTCTTCAACCACAGGAAAACCCTGAAAGCCATGCTCGGCAGTCAGTTGTTTAATTTCACCAATGGTGGTTGTGGGTTGCACAGTAACCGGGTCAGAGACCATGCCACTTTCGTATTTTTTCACTTTACGAACGTGCGCGGCTTGTTGCTCTGCGGTCATGTTTTTGTGGATAAAGCCAAGGCCGCCTTCCTGCGCCAATGCAATAGCCAGTGCCGATTCAGTAACGGTATCCATCGCGGCCGAAACCAGCGGGACATTCAGGGTAATTCCACGCGTTAATTGCGTGCGTAAATCAGCGGTATGGGGGAGAACTTCGGAATGACCGGGAACGAGCAAAACGTCGTCAAAGGTCAAGGCTTCTTGGGCAATTCGCAGCATGTGCAACACTCCGTGACTGGATTCATGTTGCGGGTGGATTTTACCCGTTTTTGCTACCAAACGCAAGCACATTTAGCGCGAAGCTAATTCCAATAGTCGAACGATAACTCCACCGGCAAACCTTCAATGGCAACCTCTAAAGGCTGAATTGGCTCCAAAGTCACTTTTAACACACCGGTGGTGTTGTCGAATGGCCCGACAAGCGTCGCCGGCAGATTTTGTGTTAACTGCGCAGGCTCGCTAATAACCGCTCTAATTTTATCACCATTAGGCAGTGTTACGGTCGCTTTATTACCAATAGCTGCGTACTCAAAATACCGGGGCGCCAGATAGGCAAAAATAACCGGCTCACCCCCGCCAGATACCAGCGCTACTGGTTGATTCATTTGAACGTATTCTCCCGTCTTAACCAAGACATCAATAACACGACGCTCCTCCAGAGCGCGAATAGTCAGCTCTTCGTATCGAGCTGTCAGCGTGGCAAGCTGCCTCTCAAGTTCCTGGCGCCTTTGAGTTAGAATACCCGCCAGCGCTTTTTCGCTGAGTTGTTGTTCCACTTGCAATACGTTCGCTTTTGCAGCTTCATAACTGACCTTACTGTCTGTCACAGCTCTCAAAATTACGGCCATTTCGTGCGTAGGAATAACACCTGATTTTTTAAAGTTTCTATAAATTTCCAGAAACTCTTGTTGTTCAGCAACTCCCTCTTGAGCGACCTCAGCCTGTCGCTTCAACTGCTCAATAATCTGCCTGTCTTCTTCTATCGTGTTGTCAGGTAAAAGTGCCAAAACCTCTTTTAACTGTCTCATTTCAACAAGCAACGCTGGCGCATCCAGCTCAATTAAGGCGTTACCGTTAGAGATCTGTTGTCCTCTTTCTACGTTAATTGCGACCACCTTTCCCGCCGCCGGTGAACGTAGTTCGACAGGGTCTGTTGTAACAACGCCATCTGCAATAATAAAAATAAACGGCTTTGCAATAATCCAGGCAATAGCAACCAGAGGGATCAAAAACAATAAAAGCAGCAAATACCAGCGCCAGCGATAGCCGGTTCTTTTAGCGGGGGCATAGCCTACTTTTACGCCTTTCTCGACATTGGGGTTCTTTTCTTTGTCAGATACGCCGAATTTAAACTTCATTTAAACTTTCCACCTCTTTTAAGAACCCACCAAGGAGCCATTGAACTTTCTTCGTGAGATTGCCTAACCATTTCATTGATAAGTGCAAATACAGCCACCAGTCTCATGAAAATAGAATACAACGGAAAGACAAGAAGCAATGGCAACAGTAACAGATCTTCTTTTATACGTTCTGACATAGCAATCATAATGAACAAGAAAAAGAAGATAAGCACTGCCATGTAGACAAAATACACACCAATAAAGAGACTTAATGCGACATTAATGGGAATACTTATTAGCAAATAAGCAATATAGCCAATAACAATGAATGGCAGGACAATATTTTGAATCCACCCATAAAGTAAAGTGAAAATATAGTGTTTAAAACCAACCAGCTTTGGAGTAAAGGACTGCCAATGCTTTCTAAAAAAGATAAAAAACAAATCACCGTCCCAACGCAAGCGTTGCTTAATCAGATCCCCCAATTTAACCGGCACGTCTGTTAAAGCTATTGCCAGAGGCTCATAAGGGATATACCAACTCGGATGCCTTTTTTGATATTGCTTTAAACGAATCGTTAAATCCAAATCTTCTGCACTGTGGGTCGTCCACCCACCTATTTTTACCAGCACAGAGCGTCGAAAGGCTCCAAAGGCGCCCGAAATGTTGGTTTGCAAATTCCATTCGGCCAACCCTGTTTTACTTCCCTGCATCGACATTAAGTACTCAATACTTTGAAATTTTGCAAAGATAGATGCACCGGCATTTCTTACTCTAATGGCACCGCTTGTTGCAGGCACTCTCGGATCCTCAAAGTGCGGAGCGATGCGCGCTACCATGTCGTTATCGAACGACGTATCGCCATCCAGAGCAAGAACAATTTCACCAGAGGAAAGATCAAGCCCGGCATTACAACTTGAAACTCTTCCCCCTCGCTGCCATTTCGGTAGAACAATAATATTCCGATTATCGGAGCGTTTCTCTTTAGACAATCTTAATGCCGTTTCATAAGTCTCTTTGTTCTGCACCGCACCATCAACCACCAGTATAATTTCAATACATCCAGGGTACGTTTGTTCAAGCAAAGATTTAGCAGTTAACGCGATATCCTCGCCTTCAGAGTAGCACGTGACAATACATGAGACCTTGGGCTGATAAAAACTAGCGGCATCCCGGAGAGACATTTGCCGGTAATGATATTTCAAAATACCGGTTAATATTAGAGCTATTAACGGTGTCTCGTATAATATGAAAATTGGTATTAAACCAAACGCAACCAGAAAATCTGTCGATGCCTGATGAAACGTATCAACCAACAAATAAATGATCGTGTTTAAATCGCTCATAGAGCTTTGGTTTCAGCTTGAGTTAATTTATCCACTAGCCAGTCTTCAACATTACTGCCAATGTCGTCAGGTAATTCAATTATTTTAAGTTCAAGACTCAGTGATTGATCATGCTGCAGACTTTTAACATTTAAAAGTTTCTTGATAACCGCATCGAGATTCTTTCGTTCCGTTACCGGGAAGAACATCAATAACCCACCAAAGCCATCGCCACAGCAAGCATCTGTCATTCTCACCACACTTTGGAGTCGCTCCTGTATCGCATCCAACCGTGCTAAGCCTTCAACTTCGCCTTTTTCTTTTATAAATTCTGACAAATTCGAAGCCTGAAGAGAGACAAGGGTATGCTTCATGTCATGGCGCTTTGCCAGTTTATTAGCCCAATCCAGCAGCCAATAGAATTGACTGTATGCCATTTGCTCACCAACATTCGGCAACAATGTAACGTTTTTCATTCCCCGGCGAACTAAAGTACTACCAAGCGCGCTGATGGTGTAACTGTAAACGTTTCTAACCTGTAACTTATCTACTGGGTTATGAACATGGCAATGAAGACACTCTGCTACCACTAAAGACTCACTGAATAAGTGATTACAGCGTCGGCATTTGCTGGTCTCAATAGGCCTATCGTAATCTGTACCAATGTGACGCAGCTGAGTTAAACAATTCGGGCAGGTGAGTGATGAGCGTGTTTTAAACGATTCCTGAGCGCCAACATGCCCACACTTAAAGCAGTGTAAACTCGCTTGCAAAGACGTATCAATACTTTCACATTTAGGACAAACATCGACATAATTCAAATGGCCGGACTGGCAGCTTGCACAGTATCGGACACGATTAGTGAGAGAATTCTCAACAAGCCACTCGTTCTCTACCATTGATGCTAACCAAGGCATGACCTCAGCCAACTCAATTCCAAACGCACTCAACAGAGGATAACTGAATATATAACTTTTTGATGGTTGCATTTTGGGCAGTAATGGCTCGTCATGCAGCCACAAATAAGTCAGCAGTTTAAATCTGATGTCTTCATCGTAAGGCAGTCCGACTTTGGATAAGCGCTCTTGATACTGTTCAAATCCCTTAAGACAGCTTTCCTCCCAAACACCATTACTGAGATACGGTGATAATGCACTCTCGTGTTCGACATAAATTTTGCTTAACGCGGTAATTGAATGCTTTCTCAACTCATTAAGTTGAACGTCTTGCTCTTCAGGATCCAGTGAGAAGACAATAAGCTGCGGAGGCTGCTTATTCGCAATTAACTCTTGAACGCTATGGTAGTGTTCAAACGATGGATGCCAAGTTTTATCAGAGTAGTTGCCAATCCATGCCAAGGGTTTTGAGCTGGATAACGAAACGCCACTGCTATTTTCGGTGTCTGCCTTTAACTGCGTCAAATTCTACTTCCACATCTGGTTGAATAAAAAAATGTTCAAACTAAGTGAATGATAAAAGAACAACTAACCGTTAACAACATTATTTTAACGACTATTTAACTCCATTGGGGTACCTGCAATGCCAGCGCCAGGCATCACGACACATAGCTGCCAAGTCTCTTGTTGCGAGCCAATTTAGTTTCTTCTCTGCTTTGGAGGGGTCCGCCCAGCTAACCGCAATATCGCCAGGCCGACGTTCGGCTTCAATAACCTTTACTCGCTTCCCTGTTTGCTCCTCAAAGGTCTTAACCAACTGCTTTACGCTATAGCCTTTACCGGTTCCCAGATTAAATACCTCAACGCGCTCCTCCTGCTTTTCCCCACAAAGGAACTCAATAGCTTTGACATGGCCATTGGCTAAGTCTTGCACATGGATAAAGTCTCTGACACCGCTACCATCTGAAGTTGCGTAATCGTTTCCGAATATAGACAGCTCTTTTTTTAGCCCCCCGGCAACTTTCAATATAAGTGGCATTACATTAGTTGGGTCCTGCAACAAATTCTCACCGATTTCACCACTTTCGTGAGCGCCAACTGGATTAAAATAGCGTAACAGCACAACATTCCACTGCTCATAGGCTGCAGCAACGTCTATCAAAATCTGCTCTGCCATAAATTTAGTGCGCCCGTACGGCGTGAGTGGAGGCTGCACAGGAGACTGTTCAGATAACGGCATTACCTCACTGTTTCCGTAGACAGCCGCCGAGGAGCTAAACACAAGCTTAGTAATTCCGCAGCTCTTCATTGCCTCACACAAGCTTAACGTTCCACAAACGTTAGTTTGGTAATATTGGAGAGGCACTTTTACCGACTCATTAACCGCTTTCAGTGCCGCAAAGTGAATGACAGCGTCAAAAGCTTCTTGAGTCATAATACGTTTCAATAAGAGCGTGTCTAAAACAGAACCTTCGGTAAAAACGATACTGCGGGCCGACAATTTTTCAATTTTTTCGATAACTGAGTAATTAGAATTAGATAGGTCATCAAGAATATGGACAGTGTGACCCTGTTCCAGCAGCTGAACAGCAGTATGACTGCCAATATAACCAGCTCCGCCGGTAACTAATATATTCACAGAAGTTCCATTGTATAGTGACTTGTAACTGGTAGAACGGGCTATTCAGGTTTAAAGATCACGGTATCCAGCAAACGCCACCTTTCAACTGCGGTTCAGGCTCAGGTATATGCTCACAGGTTGAATAGCCCGTTTTGGCATCTTCTTTGGCTTTTTCGTTATAGCGGTGAATAGCATCCAGCAGTGCTCGTTCATCCGTTACGGTTTCGCTGCTGTACACCACATAACCTTCCGGGCCTCCGCACGCTTTTTTGCCCACAGGCAACACTTTACAGCTTTCGATGCTCTGCGCTGTTGGTGTGCCAATTAAGCTCTTTATGTCGGCCATGGTCACCGGCTCATCCGACGCTGACTGGGCGCTGCTGCAACCGGCCAAAAAGAATGTTGTCGTTAAAGCTACAAATAATTTCATTAAGTCGTCTCCCTTCGTACTAAATGATTGTATTAAATATCAATACTTCCCAGTGTATGCACGCGGCTGATATTTATCCACTAAAGGGACTTCTTTTACACTAATATAATCACT
>Ga0208138_100361_pt1 | contig 21532 bp, 32 predicted proteins | sample AntRauMetaRauer3_FD_184786 | JGI IMG/M metagenome (GOLD analysis project Ga0208138, IMG submission 184786) | Saline lake microbial communities from Rauer Lake, Antarctica, in enrichment culture - Antartic Rauer Lake 3 Metagenome Rauer3 (SPAdes)... ...
TTTTCCGTAAAATATATTTTGCACCGGGGTTGTTTGATAGCAGTTTAAATGGCTTTAATATCCCTGTCGATGTACCTTCGTTAATTTTTAGTAAATATACTCCTGCTGTTGCCATCATAATACCGACTAAACCAATTGTAGAAGGGAATTCATTTACAATTAATGGTGTTGTTATGAGTAACAACAATGGAGAAAGTCCTGCTATTGGAGATATAGTAGATATATCAGAAACATCTAACGCTTTCATATATAAAACGGTAGATACAATTCCAATTGGAACGGTAATAGCTAAAGAAGAATAAAATCCTTGTTCAATTTCAGGTATACCTCCACTAATTATAAACAAGAAAAATAAAAATGGTAATGCAAAGAATCGTAATGCCTATGAATTCACATACACATCTACATCGTGTAGAAAATTTTCTTTCGATAATATTTCAGAAAATGATTTTGAAACTGCCCCGATTGCAGCAATTAATACACCAATTAAAGAACTCATTATTATATACTTTATTTATAATTTCTTAAAATTTACTACATAACTACACTACATATTAAATAGTTTAAAATCACAAGATTAAATAAGAAAAACATCTAATAGTCATATATGGAAAAGAAAGTAGAAATAAGTAGTGAAGATATAAAATTTTTAGAAAATGAAAATATTAATCTTGACGAACTTTTAGAAAATACAATTCAACATAAAAAACGAGAATGGAGACAAAACAATCCTATTCCAAATATATCAAAAAGTGTTTTAAAAAGTATTGAAAATATACATAAAGACTATAATATTAATAGTTTGTCAGCATTCAATGAGGGTATCCCTCGTGCAAAATTATCTATTGGTGCTAGAGTTTTAAATAACGAATACGAGATTACCGTTCGTATAAACAGACTCCAAGACATTCCTGATGGAATATCAAATACAAAATTATCTAATAGTGGAGACTTCTTAGCTGAAATAAATAAACAACTTAATACAAAATTGAAAGAACTTAATAACTCTAACGAAGATTATGTCTTTTATCTTGATGATATCACAGAAGATGAATTCAAGAAATCCGTTAAGTATAAAGCTACAATTGCACCGTAAAAAATAATATAATATATTTTAATAGAATATCAAAAAGTATTACAGTTTATTTTCTATGATATCATTGTGTGACCAATGTTTATCAGTTTTTACATGATTTTCTCGAACGTATTTCCCAAGCCGTCTCCCGAATTGTGAATAATGATATGGGAATTTTGAACGCACAACAATACCTTCACCACCATTATCAATTACATTATGTGCGTATTCAATTAATTTTCTTCTTGCTTCCGTTTTTGTTTCGAATGTAGCATTATCTTCCTTATCTTCACAATAGATAACAGGAGTCGTAGGGAATCCTAGCGTATCTGCTACGGTCTCTGTATCAGGCCATGATAGCCATAGATTTCTTACCTTATCATATACCCCAAAGATTTGGAAATATGCTCTATCATCATTTATATCGGTTAGCTCGGACAAGCTGGGGCCGACATCTTCACAGGTATCATCACAATCACAACCATAATGAATTGAATGTTTTGCATATACCCACTCCCCAAATACTTGCAATCTATCAGGAAGTTTTGGATTGACTTCTTGACGCCAATATAATCCACCGGGTTTATAGAATTCCTTCATACTTTCTGTGGGACTAGAACCATTTCTTGCACGGACTGGGTTATCTACATCATTTACTATCATGCAATTAGACCCGTCAATTTTATGTGTAATAACTAATGGAATACCAACGAAATCTTCAACGGTATCTAATCCTGTATCATCACGTTCAATACGTTCTTCTGCCAGTGTATTATCATGCCAATATAATGGAAGCAGATGACGACTACTTTGATATTTAATCCTATCTCTAAGGTCTTCCCAAGGTGGCGTATCAAATTTCTCACCCCATTTATCAACATCTTGATTTTCTACACCTTCAGGTAATGGTGGATTTTCAATACCAGCCCACATGTAGAACGCTTGTGGGGGTATGCTATTATCTTCAGCATATTTGTGATGCTTATTACAGACGCTAGCTCCATTTTCTGGTATATAACCGCCATTGTTCCAAAGTTCTCGTTCAATTATGTGGTGAGCATCATCTGCATCATTTTCACACCATGGAACGAGACAATTATTACTATCTCTGCCGAATACTGTCTTTCTAAATTTTTCTCTGTTTTGTGTCATATTTGACCCTGTTGCTGCACGCTAAATTATTTATTAATCAAATCGAATCTTAGATTTAATTTAGTTTTGGGTCATAGTTTAAGTTGTTTCGCATAAGTGGTAGGAGTTGCACCCACGACCATTAAATATGGTTTCTATTTCATCATATATGAGAGATTGTTGTTATAGTAACAAAGAGACGTAGATATATAAATCTTATTATTTCTATTGATATATGTATCAATCATATCGTAGAAAAACATATATGAATACTTACCTATAAATACATAATGAGTAAAGCCGTTAAAAATTGGCAGGTTTTCGGTATTATAAGCGGCCTTTGTTTTCTTTATTCACTAGTTTTACCGTTTCGAACTACGCAAAAATTAAATGCCGGTATCCAAGAAGAATATGGGTACATTTTAATAAAAAATAAATTTATAACATCAACAAATTATGCATTAAATTCATCTATGATAGATTCACCTTTTCAATATATATCTAATTATTTATTGTTAATATCTATGATTGTAGGATTAATATCTATTCTGCTTCTGTTATGGACAAGCGTTTCAGGAAATGCAAGAATATCAATTTTAAGTAGTATAATTTACGCACCGTCTTGTTTATTCTTCATATATGATTCTATTAATTCTCCATATATGATTTCTACTAATATAGGATATTATTTATTTGTTGCAAGTTTTAGTACAACTATTTTTGTCATAATAATGCATTCATATAGTAAGTAGTATTCTGTATGTTTAGTCAATATTATCTTCTTCCCACTCACCATCAAACTCTGTTAGAACTTTTGAATATGGTTCATTATCGGTTAACGCATCCACAAACATTAATTCATTAGCTTCTTCTCTTAATTTTCGACGTATCATTTCTTCTGCACTACCTAATCTATTACCAGATTCATAATCGGTTTTAACCCATACTACAACAGGTGTGTATTTTCTATGGTTACTACGTCTCTTTTTCTTATCTTGACGGATACTAGCGTTTTTAAATGGGTCCGAAATATCTGTATATTACAGTCTATATTATATAAAAGATACGATTTAAACTTAGGTAACTTTATTTTATTCAGGAATTTATCTTGCACACAATCTAGAATAATTTTCATTATATTATACGTATTTTGGTTTACGAAATGCTTTTGCGTTTAGATGATTATTACTATACTGTGACATGTTAGGAAAAATTAAAAAAATCGTAAACGACTTGCTCGGAAAAGAGGAAGAACCAGACGCACCTGAAAGCGTATCAGAAGATGTCGTTGAGGATGTAGAAGACGTAGAAGATGCAGCAGAGAAAGAAGATGATGAATAATCTTCATTGTTATTATTTATCTAATACGTTTTTAACGAAACTTAAAGCATCAGGTTGCGCATCTACCGGTGCTTCTAATACAACAGAACCATTATAATCACAATTATCAATAATTTTTAATATATTTTCTAAATCTACTGTTCCTTCTCCAAATCCTATACCATCATTTTTTCTCGTTCCATCTGCAAGATGTATAGTTGGAATCATATTAGAATCGTATTGTGTGAGTATCGATTCAATAAACGGTAAATAATTCTCTTCCGCGATATGTAAATGCGCTGTATCTAAAACGAGAGGATATTTTTGGTTTAGGAGATAATTTTTCATAAAATAAGAACTAACATCCGGTATATTTTCATAGCCATATTTATTCGAAACTACATTTTCTGGGGGGTATATTCTAGATAACAATAATGTTGATGTTGGATTAGAATGTAGAATAAGCGTTGCATCTAATTTATTTGCGATTATATCTGACTTTTTATAATATTCAATATTTTTAGATTTTCCTATATCAATATGAGGTGTGTGAACAGAACTAATATTTACATCAGAATTTTTGCAAAGTTCAATTATATCTAATGTATCTAACATTTCTTTTGTAATATATAATTCAGCGCTATCAAATCCATCGTTCTTTAATTCATTTAATTTAGTAGGGTCGCGTTTTCCAGAAATATTCATGTATTAACATATCGTTTTGTTTTATATATTATTTTCGTCATTTTATAGTATAAATGAATTGGATTTTAAGAAATATTTATACAAATAAATCAATATATGTTCTATTAATTACTCTGTCTCATTATTTTGTCGGCTTTTAGTGTATAGTATCTCCGTATCTAAATTATCTATTTCTTTTGATATACGATAATAAATTATATCTTCCGTGTTTTTAAATATATGTTCAAATCTCTTTTTTGCTTGTTCAATATCATCTGCTGGTATTACTCTAGTTTTCACTGTGCCTGCTTTGGAACCTATTTTCAATCCCGCATGGATAATAAACCTATATGAACCGTCATAATCACATATGAATGGAAATCTAGAATCATCTATGAGTTTTACACGGAAAAGACAGTCTTTACATATTTCCGTGTCATCTAATAAATTTTTCGGGATTTTGATATAATCATCTTTGGAATCTATTTCTATTTCTTTAGAACAAAATGTGGTTGCTTTAATGTAATCTAGACTATATCTTGTTCCTGACACATAGTGAAAATCGTTTCCTTCTTGTATAACTGATACAGAAATCATTTAATTATATAATACATTAAAAATATATAAAAATTACTACGAATCCAAAAATTCTCCAAATGGGTCTGTCGTAATCGCATTGCCATTTTTAAAGAAAGCATCATCTTTAAATCTATCTGCATCTGCGTTATTAACTGTATATGAAAGTGAATATGTTTGTTTATGATTTAACTCACGACCAGCCATATACTGTCCAGCATGCCAAAAAGCTCGTCTTCGTGATATACGTTCTCTTAAATCATCTGTTGGTGTAAGACACCACTGAGTGCATCCTTGGTTAATATTAACTTTCCAATTCCCTTCATCATTTTGAGTAATGTGTAACTCCAATGTTATATTTTCGTTGCAGAAATCTCTGGATGTCGTTTGAAATACGACTTCATCTTCTTTATTTTTAACAATACTAAAACTTTTCACTCTTATCGGTACGCGCTCATAGAATCCATTACTTTCTGGGTAAGTTGGATTCTCTTTTTCAAAAAGATTCCGTAATTTCATACATTACATTTATATTCAGAAGCATATAATAATACCGATATTTGTAAAATTTATTATACTAAAACGTATATCCATCACTTACGACAGCATCATCCCAATTTTTTCCTCTATTGAGTAATTCGTTTGTATCTGTTTGTGATATATGTTCAGAAACATTTGTAAATAATAAATTATCTGCATCGATTATATTAATTAAATTTTTTAACTGTGATTTCGTTCCATGTATATCATAACCTAGTGCAGAACTACCATCTGTCACAAGCGTATTTATATCATTAAATCTAATTTCTGTGCGTAATTGACCATAATCAGGATGATAGACAACAGAATCACCGTTGCTCTCAATAAGATACCCCAAATAACCAATAGAATGTTCGGCAATGAACGGTGTTACATCTATATCTCCAATTGTAATTTTATCTCCATCATCAATTTCGATTATATTCATAGAATCATCTTTCATAATATAACCCATACTAAAATCAAGATGATTTCTCGTTCCTTTACTACAATATATATTATGTGTCTGTCCAATCCATGAATGTATATCATTAGATTCATCTTCAATATCTACAACATCTTCAGATAATGTTGTATGTTTTATCTCATGTAAACCTGTAGAATGGTCGTGATGGTGATGTGTAAGAAATATAGCATCAATATCTGTAAATCTACCTTTGGATTGTTGACGAATATCTGGTGAAACATCAAATAAAAGTGTAGTATCATTTGATTCAACCAATAAACTTGGCCTAGTTCGTTCTTCGGTTTTACAATATTTACAATTACAAAGTGGTGCCGGTATTCCATTTGCAGCACTTGTTCCTAGTAATGTACAATTCATAGATATATATAATTGACGTATAAATATAATAGTTTCTATTTTAAAAATATTTATCTGCTATATCACTAAGTTTATTTTTACTTGTATCAATATTTAAATTAACATTATATTCATTCATCCAGACAAACGGTTTAATATCCGTCTCTTTTTTCAAAAAGTTATTTTTTCTATTAAACTTTCGTTTACTGATTCCACGGTTTGTCATACGTTCATGAATATAGTTTCTTAACATATCTTTATTTGAATTAGATAATGTTTTTGTATCTTTCACCATATCATCAAGTAGTTTTTTATTATCTGGACCTCTATGATTTGCATGGATGTCACCAAATGCGATTAAAGCATGTATAATTGTATTTGATATTTCATCGCCATTTTCTAAATTCATTTTATTTCTAAAAAATTTATTTGCAGATGTATTAATTTGTAACGTCTGCGTATGATTATTATATCTTGTTTTTAAATATGAACCTTTTTTGTTTTTGTATTCATAGAATATAGCCATAATTTAATTATAATATTATGATATTATAAATCTATGCCATATTTCGTTGAAGTGTAAAATACATAACTATTTTATTAATAATTAATAACATACAATGAACGAATTAATAATTAAATAGGGTTATTTATTTATATTAGTCCTCCAAAATACTCACTATGGAAAAATTGGAATTAAATTCCAAAATACGTCTCGATTTTCGAAATAAGTCACAAAGTAAAGTTAAATATCCAAGTATTGTCGGTACAGTTTCTAATTTAACCGATGATGGAGTTATTATCAAAAATTGTGGTAAAAATAATATCCTTGCATGCAATATTTATAATGAAAATAAAAAGGTTAAAATGCTTATAAAAAATCTCGATACTGGAGAAATATCTTCAAAAGATTATATATTAACAGATATTAATTTGTTGTAGTGTTATTTAATCAAAAATATTAAATGGAATATAAACTAAAAAGAGTATGTTATATTATTTCAAGAACGCGTTGATGTCGTAATATATTCATCATTTGAGTATAATTTGTGCCAATCAATAGCTGATTGCCATTTTAATTTATCAGCAAAATTTTTAATTTTCGTTTTTTCTGAATCTCTAATATCAAAATCATCTACGCCATTTTTGACCTTATCAAGCGCATTCCAAAATGTATTTGTAAACTCAATCCATGTACCTATAAATGTATTTTCATCGGTGAAATTGCTTGATATAAATTTCTCCTCATCTATAACTGTATATTCTCTAATCATTTCTTGAAACATTGTATATTCACGGTCACTTAGTTCAACAGAACGTTCTTCTTTTAATGGATGTTCTCTACGTTTCTCATTTGTCTTTGAATTTCTATCACCAGATATTTTTCGACGTTTGTTAAACTGTGGGGAATTTTTAAGAGCTTCTTCTAAAACACCATCGGATATTTTATTAATATTTTTTACATTACTTTCAATAGAAATACCATCTACAAGATTTTCAGGACGCCAAACTGGAATTGAAATTCCATGTTCGTTTAATATATATTTTTCTACATCAACACCATACAATTTTTCTTGACCAATTGCAACATCTATTATATCCATATAACCTTTATAATTCTGTATAATCCATGCATTACCACACATATCTTCTTTATTTCCGGTAGATATAACAGCCCATTCAGGAAGTACATTTAAAGACTTAATATTTTTAATTAACCATGCATATATATTTAATCTATGTTCGATATTTTGAGATGCAGTATATATTAAATAATTATCATCCTTCGTATTAATACATGTGGAAGATAAACCTTCATCATCTAAATCTGCAATCATTTCTAATGATGATTTTTTTGAATTCACCCCACCAAATGTTATCATATTCCATTTTTTATCCATTATATAATATATACGCCACACGTACTTAATATTTTTTATAGTAGTATAACATATCTAAGATATATCACTTATATACAGTATAGAATCTATATCTAATTAAAATTATTCTATTATTTAAATTTAAATGGGTCGATTGTAACATATAGATTGTCCCCTCCTTTTTCAACTTGGAGACCATGAAAGTAATTTAAGATAGATTTCTTTATCGTATCTCTATCGCTTGAAGATTTTGTAACAACACGTAATACTGGAGGACCATAATATTGCATTCCTTTTGGATAATCAACAACTTTTTTGACACCAGATATAGATTTCAAGTCTTTTTCTAAATCAGACATATTTTCCCACGGTTTATTTTTAAATCCAATATAATGTTTACAATCATCTAATTCCCATTCTGACTCAAATGTTTGAATTGACTGTTTATATTTATCAAGAAGTAATTCTCTAGCTTTATCATATGATTCTGTTTTATTATCAATATTATCTAAAGATAAATTTTCAATATCTCCTGTTCTTGTATTCTTAAATGATATTTTATATGTATGTTTTAATTTAACATTTTTGCTCATATATAACATATACAAATTATAAGGGTTTAAATTATTGGGTAGTCAAATTTATCGATATAGATATTTCGTATTATCTTTAATATTATCAAATATATTTGTATTAACATTCGTATCCCATGCTATACACGAACCAATACGACCGTTTAGTGGATTTTGCTTATTATTAACAGGTGAAAAACCAAAAGTAAGATTGTTATCTTCCCCCGTATTAATATTTGAATTTATATTAGTTGTAGATGTATTTCCATCAACATAAAATGTAATATCAGATAAACTATTACCATTTAATGTTATTCCTATTGGAATCCATTTTCCTGTAGGAATATTTAATGCTGTTTCAGCACCTGTATGTTGATTCTCAACACGACTATCACCACTTGTTACTCGCCATCTCCATTGGGTATTAGATGCAGAACTACCATATCCTAAAAACGTTCCTTCTGAATTATCATTAAGATATACCCACATGAAAAAAGCTCTATTTCCATCACCAGTAATTGGTAATATATTAGTATCAACGCCTGAATTTTGATTGCCATTAAATTCTAAATAAGATAATCCTGAATCAGAATTCCATGATATACCTTCCGGTAATAAATTAGATTCCACACTTGTTTTAGATTCAATTATTGGTCCACTGTTTTCATTTATATCCCAATTATATGCTGCACTATCTGGTGCGTCTATATTGACCCATGGTTGTTTTGTGTAATCATTATGAATTTCTTCTTTTGTAATTGATTCTGTTGAAAATATTATATTATCTAATGTACCGTTTAAATGATGTTCAGTTCCATTTCCTTTATCTACAGCAAAGAAGTGACAATTGCTTCTGAAATTTCTTGTGTTAGCTCCCCAAGCATCTCTATGAACTGATACAGATTCTTTTACACCATCAATCCATATTTCCCATTTATTTACGTTATTTGTCTTTTTTACAAGGACACACCTATGTAATTTTCCATCATTAATAACTGTATTACTACTAATTTCTCCATCTTTATCATCATCATCTCTAATCATAATTCCTAGAACATCTCCGGGTACATCAGAATCTGCACGCGTTGTCAATTCTAATCTCATCGAAGATGAATCATAACCACCTAATAATTGACCTCGGTCTGTTGTTTTAACTGTTAATGCTATTGCAAAATCATTACGCATATTAGAACCGAAATCACCCCACTGCCCCGTTATTGAAACACTGTTACTACCGTCACTATTAAGTGCATAACCACCGACATAATTTTCATTTTGAATCCATAATGAATTATTTACAACTCCATCTTGACTAGAAATTGTATCTATAACTGTTTCTCCAGAACCTTCACGTATTTTCCATTCAAATATCGCACCATTAACTATGGGGGTAATATTTGCTGTAAAAACCTCTTGTATTATTTGCGCGTTTACATCATCGTGGTTTATTTCTACTTCTATGATAATATCAAATGAATCACCAGCGTTGTATAATGTAGAAAAATCTGTTGGTATTGTTTCAGAATCTAATAGATTATAATTCATTAATTGATTAGATATTTCTTCAGACTCAGAATCTAAAGTTATCAATTTAGAGTGAATTTGTGTTAACGAATTTCCCTTCTTTCCAGCCGATACCGTTATTTCAACGGGTTTTGATAAATCAATATTTGCGGTGTTAATATTAAAATTTGAGAATGAAATATTAAGTGATGAGATAGAATCTGCCGGTATATATACATCATTTTCTTGAATTGAAAATGTTGCTGCCACGGCACTTTGAGAAAACATTTTAAATGAGCTTAAAATACCGAAACCACTTGTCGCAATTATAAAACTCCGTCTATTCATGTTATAAATATACTCTAAAAGGTTAAATAACTATTTATAAAATGATATATTTTAATTTAGTATTCACTATCAATATATAAATTTCTCCATAAACCACCTTCACCATCATGAGCGCTATTTCTTAATTGCATATGTGTTGGTTCTTTATTTGGTGTACTAAAAGATGCTGTCCCCAATGTAGAACCATTTCTCTTAAATCTCCACGTATTCCCATCATAACTTATTTCGTAAGTATACCACGTATCATCATTAGTTGTTCTTGTAGAGCTATAAATTGTATTTGTATTTCCATTAATATATACAAGACCAGCTAATTTATTGTTTCCAGCATTATTTGTTATCTTAAATATCGTAGTCCATGTTCCATCTTCAATTCTACCTAATTCAAAATTCATTCTTCCACGCGTACGATTATGGCGCATGTCAATTTTCATTCGAAAACCGTCTGTCACATCTACATTTACCGTAGGTGCTCTTATGCTAGCATCTTTATTTGTGACGCTTATATAACCGTCGTTCATCGAATATGTTTCTGTTGTTTCAGGGGTCCAATCTGGTCGTAACCATGCGTTATCCCAAATTATACTTCCTGTATTATATTTACCTTCTTTTTGATTTAATCTGTTATTGAGTTTTGTTCCAGAAAAATCATCTCGCAAACCATATTCAAGATATGTCTCTTCAAATGTAATATTTATATCAACGGGTATTTCTATCTCATGATTAAAAGCAGAATGGTCAAATTCAAATAGTATATACATATTAAATACCTTCGTTGAACCATCTGTTGATACAGTAAAATCATTTGAAGATAATGTAGTTTTCCCGTACAATATGTAGGTCGATTTCACAATGATGCGTGTATCGACAGTAGAACCATCTGTATTGGAATACAGGGGCGCGGCTGGGGCTGGGTTTTCTGGAAGACCGTATCCATTATTGTAAATGTTGTCTCGGTTTCGCTGAACTACCCCCCAATCAGCATCTGATGCGATATATCCTGCTCTCCCTTCATCGTAATCGCCATTGAGTACGATTTCCTCTCCACTATTACCCCAATCGGAACCTTGCGTAGCATCAACTTTACCTGTGTCATTAATTCGACCACTCCACAGTGTATTCCCATTCCGCTTGAGTTCTACATCCGAAAGGATTCTGAATTCCCCTACAGGGTCATCAAATCCATTCCAATTTAATCTACCTGTAACTTGGATGGAAACCCAGTCAACCGTACCATCACTAGATGTGAATACGTTAGGGTCTGAAATCTCTCCTCCGGCTGTTGCACTAGCCCCTTGTGATAACAGAGCACTAACACCACCAAGTGCGCCTACAGTACCTAAAGCTCCAATTCCACGAACAGCATTTCTTCGGCTTAGTTTATCGTTACTCATTGTTTCCTAACACCATATTTTAGAATTACGCTCGTGACGAATACGTAATTCAACCTTATAGTGCAACACACACTTATTAATATCTGTTATTAGTTATAGGCTGTATATAATGAAATCTAAATATAATATTTCTAATTAGGGGGTGTATAATGCCGATAAAATATCCACAACTATTATATAGAATTAATATTTACTGATTTTTACAAATATATAAAAGGTATATTTTTATTTAATTCTTATTAGATTGTAAAGGTAATCCAATATCACAGTAGTTCCATTATTAAATTCCGTCGATATATGACCGCCCAATCCTGTAATAATCCAATTTATCATCCATAAACCAATACCAAGACCGTGTGATAATGGGGTTTCTTCTCCTGTTTCTAATACCTCTTTTTCTGCTTCTGGGATACCCGGACCTGAATCTTTAACTTTTATATGAACATTATTATTTTCTGAAATTTCTGTTTTAAATATTATTTTACCATTTGATGCATATTTTGCGGCATTATCACCTAATTCTTCTAATGCAATTCCTAGTTCATCTGTCGCTTTGACATTACATCCTTTTTCTATATCTGAGATAAAGTCTATATCTGGATATTTTTTTCTAAGACGAGAAATTGTTTTTTTAATTTCTTTATCGATAGATATAATTTTAAATTCCTTGTCATCATCAAAGGCTTTTTCAAAACTTCGTAGTTTGTTACTTAATGTTATTAGATTATCAGCTTTTTTACTAATTTTATCAGACTCTTCAGAAATGTCACCATCCGTTTTTTTCTTAATAATATTAGATAATCCTATTATAACGTTCATATTATTTCGTAAATTATGTCTAAGAATACGGTCCATTACATTGATTAATCTTTCACGACGTTTCTGGGCTGTTATATCTTCTTGAATTTCGACATAATGTTCCACTTCCTCTGTATCTACACCATTTACAGGAAATAGTGTTAATTGATTCCAAAATGGCGTTCCATCGGAACGATAATTAATAATTTCTACCTGTATAGGTTCTTCTGATTCAATCGCCTGTCTAATATCTTTGACCGTTTCTTTATCTGTATATTTACCCTGTAAAAACCTACAATTCTTACCAATTACAGACTCTTTAGAATACCCTGTTAAATCCTCAAATTTATTATTAATGTATGTGATTGGATTCGAATTATCTTTAGAATCGGCAATCGTAATGCCAACAGGGGAATCATCTATTACTTTACTTTTCGTATATAAATCACGCTCTATTTCTTTTTGTTCTGTAATATCCTGAATAATACCGCTAATTCCACTAGGTTTGTTTTTATCATCATCATTATATTGTGGATTTCCTATTATTCTAATCAATCGAAGCGTATCTTCATCAGGAATAATTCGTAATTCTAAATTATACGATTCACCAGTTTCTTTAAGTTTTTTTCTTGCTTTAAGTAGTTTTGGTCTATCTTCAGGGTGAATAATAGGTACCCATTCTTCAAATTTAGGATTTTGTCCAAATGGAACGTCAAAAATTCTATATGTTTCATTATATAATTTAAGTGTATTTGTAGAAAAATCTGTTTCAAAACCGCCTACATTTGCTGTCTTTTGTGTTTCTTGAAGAAATTCTTTCTGCATACGTAATTCACGTTCACGTTTTTCTCGATTAGATATATCTCTAATTATACACATAAAATTAACTTTATCATCAATATTAACTTTACTTATTGATAATTCAACAGGGATTTTTGTACCTTCACGAGTCCTAATTATCATTTCTTTTTTATTATCTGATTTATTCATAATGCTATTTGAGTTATTAATAATTTTCTCATAAATATGATGATATTCTTTAGGATGAATATCAAAAATAGACATATTATATAGTTCTGATTCTGAATATGATGTTAAATTCATCATTTTATCATTATATTCTCTTATATTTCCTGATTCTGAATCTATAATAATTACAGCATTTTGTGATAAATTTATAAATGTTTTATATTTACTTTTTATATTTTCTTCTTGTTTTGTTTTTTCTTGTATTTGATTTTCATATAAATTAGATTCAATTTCCCGACCTAAAAGACGAGCAAGAATTTCAATAAATACTTTTTCATTCGTATTAAAATCATCTTCCCTATGACCGATAGAAACAAAACATACAGTCCCATATACTTCACCTTGAACAAAAATAGGCGTTCCAAGATAACAAGAAATCAATACCTTCATATTCTTTTTGCGTAACTATTCCCTTATTCGGTGCATCAGATAGTGCTAACGTATAATTAGATTCTATTGCATTTAAACAATATGTGTTGCATCTATCTATTCTATCTCCTTTGTTTGGTAGTACGCTGTTATCTTCACCACCAACACTAAAAATAATTTCATCCATATTACTATTTTTATCTTGACGTTTAATATGACCATTTTCAACATCTAGATATCTTTTACCAAGTGAAAGGGCTTTTTCTTGTTTTTCCTCTAAAGATAATGAATTATTATCTATTATTTCATATAATTTGAAATGTGGAGACTCTGATTTCATATATGTAGATATGTGTATCGTATAATTATAAAACTTACCATAAATAGGGTAAGATACATTATTGAACGTCAATACACGTATTATTATTATTATTAATTTATTATCATATCCATTACTTTTTTTTATAGTACAAGTACTATATCATTACAATGAGTAAATTGGATAATTACAAAGAAAAATGTTATAATGAGTACGGAGATACCTGTTTTTTCTGTACTAAAAACGAAGCACAGATTATCCATTTTATTGATGGAAACCGTTCAAATATAGATATTAACAATATTAGACCAGCATGCTCATCCATGTTATTCATCAATACATGATTCAACTTCAAAATATATGGATTGGTGTTTAAAATTATCTAACTCTCCAGTTTCTGAAATAAATAAAGAAGAGATATATAACGCGTTTTCAAAAACATCTTATAATGGTTCAACATTATCTGAATTATCAAAGTATATCGACGTACCAAATAAATTGATAGAAAATACTCTTCAATCTGTAGAAAATATACAATCTCAAAATATAGAAAATGACGATTATATCTGGTATATCAGTGATGCTGAAGACAAAAATAACAATTCTGTGATATTATTTCCAGATAGACGTGAAATTGCGATATCTAATATCAAACAAAATAAACAAGAAGCATTAGGTAGAAAAGCCCACATGGTGGATATAAGCGACGATGGTTCTTTAATATAGGATAGACCAAGAAGATGTTTGGAATGCTTCACACACATCGTTTAAAGACTATATAGATGATATAAACACAGTTGTAGGGAATGTTACACCGCGCTTACGTGAAAGATTAAAATCCGATTGGGATAAGGCTAAACAATTTACTTTAAAAACATCTAAAGAAGGATATACAATCCTAGATTCAAATAATACCGAAGTATTTGAAAATGTAGCGAAACGGAAGTTAGATTTTAATACACATTACACTCAATTTATTAGTGATACTAGTCTGCGTTTGACATCCTCCCGCGTCTTTAGGCGCGGGAGGATGTCAATGTTGTTGACTCTGTTAGTGACGATGATAAATTTGTTAGTACAAATGGAGAATGGAAAATGCTTAAAGATAATTAGATATTATTTATCTGCATATTTTCTAACGTAATTAGCCCAATAATCGGTCATATATTCTGGACTAGATTCTTTAGGTTTTATAACTTCAACGGGAGCTTTTTTAGATTTCACTTCTGTTACATCATATTCTCTTGAACGTTTTGCTGGTCCAGCACTCGTCAGGTCTGGTCCGGGGTCTGTCCATACTTCTGTGCGCCGAGATACACGAAAACTATGTGATGTAACGCCGACAGAGGATTCGACTATCAAACAAATTGCATCTTCTTCATCATACAATTTTGGTTCACCTTCGAATAATAATTCACCAATATGCGGAGCCTGTATATCATATTCTAAGACACAATTTAAACAGAATGTTTTATCATGTTTCTTTTGTGATTCGTCTTTCCAAAATCCTATATTATCATATTTCCCTGTTTTCAGACCACACATTTCACATGAATCTGAGACTGATTCTACGTATTCGTATTTCATAATAAGATATTACTGACTAAAGGTTAAAAGTCTTTTATATATTTATTCTACTACAGGTTACTGGATTCAGTATCGGAAATACTTATTATGTCACCTCCTGTATTATATATTGTAATGTCCCGAAGGGTCACAGCAGGTCATATTTCCATGAGACAAAGTGAGCATAATAATGACAGTTTTAAAAAAGAGAAAGAAATATTAAATAAAAAATATGGTGAGCCATGTCCAGAATGTAAAGTTCGAATTGAGAGAGAAGAATTAGATGGTTTAGGTAATGTTGAGTACCCTAAAGGATGCCATGCGATTGGATGTTCACTAGCTTCACAGGGGAGTTATCATCCAAAAGACGCAAGAGCAAATTAATAACGTTAATAATCGATGTAGAATAATTAATTACCGTTGTTATTTATCAAACGAAAATCTCTAAATGGAGTAAAGAGCGTTCGTCTCATTACATGGAACGAGTCTATTCTCGGAGAACCATTTTCCAGATTCATGCATAACTTCTTTATTACCAATAAATCGGTCTTCAAATGCATCCCATGCGATAGTTTCCCAACTTTTATCTGTATTTTCATAAACAGATTTCCAATACTTATCAGTTTTAATATGACTAATGAACGTAGTTATAAATTCAAATAGTTTACGATGAAATCCGGTAAGTCTATTTGTATATTCTTTTGAAATATATCCATCTTTTAGGGTACGTTTCACAGGAATAATATTAACGTGTACACTTGAATCTTCAATGTTTTCAATTTTGAAAAACGTTTTAAAGATTGTTAAGTAATCAACCTTATGCGTGCTATTCCCAACAGATACATACACACAATTTTCGTGAGAAGAAAATTCTACAGTGCGAATGGAATCTGGAACACGCGTCATATTGTGACTCATGATTATATTTTTGAGATAGGTTATATTAAGTGTAACTATATCGAATTCTACTCACGGTATTGTATTATTCAAACATCCATTAAATCACTGATGAAGAAACTAAATTCCGCGCCGAATTCACCGATAGAATCATGGTCTGAATAGAAAAATTCTACAGGATAATCCTTAACGTATCCCTTTTTCGTAACATTATATGAAGATAAAATCTTATTAACACCCCATGACAGTTCTTGCTCATCTCGATTAATTAAATAATTCGCATCTACATCTTCCTCTCCGTCTCTACCTCTATCCTGTAATCTATCTAGACGAGTGCTAAATGGTGTGTGAAGGAAGATAAGTTTAAATCTACTCGCAACATCATCAATACACGTTACGTCTGGTACACTCCGAATACCATCTACAACAATTACGTCTGCGTCCTTCATACGCTGAATTTTATCTGCTGCATTTTTAGCAAAGTAATCGTTTTTAATTGAAAGAACAGTATCTACCCAATCACCGATTTCAGAACCGATATCTCCATTAGGTAATACCTCACTTTCTAAGCCTTCTGTAGTAATCTTTGACTGCATCTCATCAGGGAAATAATCTAATCCATGTTCATCAACGCCCCAATATTGTTCTGTTGCTACATCTTTCATTTTTAGAGCTTTGAAGTCTTTATCTACTCTCCCGGTTAAAGATTCTAAAGCTGTTGTTTTACCCGCGCCCGGCATACCTAATAGTCCAATTACATCCATATCTATACCTTTGATTATGTACACTTAATATTTACTATATTAAACCCGTTTATATATAAGGCTCAACAAGGACGATAAATTCACCATTCTTTTTTATTATTCCTTGCACGCCACTGTCTTTTTTCGTTACCGCTTTATCAATATTTTCTGTATCAATATCTAAAACATTATATACTTCATCAACAATCCATCCTGTATCTTTTGAATCTAATATAATAATACGGTTTTCATTTCCATTACTTTCAATATCGAATAACTTCTTTGGATTCACAATTGATGTTGTATTTCCACGCAAATCCATGACGCCTTCTACTTCAGGTGAAGAATTAGGAACCCGCGTAATTTCGGACATTTTTGTGATTTCATTCACGTTATCAATATCTATACCATACATATCTTCACCGAGACTAAATTTTAAAAATTTCATTATTATTTAAGTATACGTAATATGTAGTAAAAATACTTAATGTTTACTATATTAGAAATGAAACGATATCAACGTGTTTAAATATGACATGCTCTTATTAATTTGTATGGGTGAACTATTCGATGTCATCGATAAAGATAGAGCCGGACATGATTCGTACATTTGGACATTAAAAAATGATTCAGATGAAATCCGCATTAGAGGAAATAGTTTTGACAAAGATGTACGTATTGTTGAAGATAATGGGGCAGACAAATTAGCGATAGAACGAGCAAAACAGACGCTTGACTTGTATCGACATGGGCACAGTCCATAAAAATTAACTGTCTTCAAAACGGTCATTGTGGCACCATAGGTTCATTATATCCTCTGCCCTATGAAATACACTAGGAATCTTGTCCTGTTTGTTTAAAGGGTCATTCCAGTACACTCTGGTGTTATCTACCAGTGGGTCGGTCAACATCTGCCTTGCTTCCTTAAATGCTGATTCAACATTCTGAGGTTCTTCTTTATGTGTATATACTTTACTCATATTTATTTACGTTGTATTTCTACGTATTTTAACTTTATCATAAAATGTCATTTGAATTATATACCATAATTCATTAATCACAAACTATTAAATTAGATATAGTCAATCCCAGATATATTCGTATGAACCTGCTATGTTATGTTCTTCTTTAAAATATCCTCTTACATCCGCACCTTTCGCACCACTATACCCAGACCACTTTTCAATACGTTCAATATCTCCGTTATCTTTTACGTTGAATAAAATACCACCACTAGTATGCGTTGAGTCACTAATCATAATTGCAAGGATACGATTACATGGCATTTTATCTAAAATTTGTTTTACAAACGCATCCAAGTCTTGTTTTTGTCTCATTTTGATTGTTGGTAGAGCGGCATCGGCAAAATCGACAAAATCACCACATTCCTTTAATTTATTTCTAACAATTTCATCTGAACTTGGAGGTGAAGCACTAGCTAGATATTTATCAGGCGTATCAAGGGTAGGTTCAACGGTTAGATTCATCCAATCTGTTCCCATATATAGTATTTGTCGTCTTTGTATAATATATGTTCTGGTTTCGTTTTTTTTATATTAAAATAATACAGTTATTTAATAAAATAAAAGCTTAATACGCTATAATACTATGGATTAAAATATGAGTAGAATACCAACATATTCTCTTCTTGAAAAACACGAAGAAATTATTTCATATAGGATTCCAGACCCAACGGAAGAAACAAGCTCTTGGATTAAATTAGGATTGTTTAGTTGGAATTTAGAAGAAAAATTAGATGATGTAAAAGAAGAATTCGATGATTCACGTCATAATGAAGATACGATAAAAAGTCTAGTAGAATCTGAAGAAGGAATTGGGATGACTATAGAATTTAATCGACCATCAAGACATTACCCATATCCTACAGGGTATGATTACTATTTAGCTGATAAAATAGATATTTTTCAAAAGGTGGATTGGGAGACCGGAAATTTAGAGTACAAAATGCAACAGCATCTGATTTGCGTGAATTTGGGAAATGGATATCACTATATGCATTTTGTTACTGGGATTGGGTAGATTCAAAAACAACATACCCTATAGGAAAACAAGGAACAATGGAAGAAATGAAAAGTCCCGTTCCAAATAGTATTTTTCCTGATGGAACGGTAACTTATAATACGGATTCTGTACATTCAACACCATATTGTATGGATAATATAGAAATATATAGTCCCGCCGATTGGGAATCTCCAAATGAAATTGTTAATGATAAAATTAAATCTGCAATTGATAATTTGGATAAAATCCCACAGTACGTAATTGATGAAGAATTGTCAAATATTAGGGAAAATATATTTGATGTTAAAACAAGAACAAAAGCGAAAAGAAATAGAGAAAATCTTAAAGATGCGTTAGTAAGTATAGATAGCATTGGAAAAGAACAATCACGCAAGATATCTAATAAATTCAATTCCATATCTGAGTTATGTGGTGATATTCATAATGGTGGTGATAAATTACGTTCGATTAGAGGCATAGGTGATGTAACAGAAGGTAATATGATTGATGGCCTAATCCAATCTGGAAAATGGATTCCAAAAAATGAATTATAGTAAATCTCAAATAGCGTATAATTTATCTGAAATCAAATAGTTTAAATATCTACGGTATAATATAATATAATATGAGCAAAGAAATTCATATTACCTTTTCGAATGGCGTTGTGTATAGTGTTCCTGCAAAATTTGTGGCAGAACATAGGGCAGATTACTATGCATCTAAATTTGAGGGTGAAGAAGGAACGTACGAAGAAATCTTTGATGACGAAATGTGGGTTCTAGATGATGAAAAAGAACTTGTAGATTGGATGTCAGGGCATATGGATTGGGTTGATGTTGAAGAAAAAGCAACGCTATCTCACGTCGAAGGCGTTGATAAATCAGATGAGTTTACAAATTCAAAAAAGAAACTTATTGAGTAATTTAAAAATAGATATTTTTGTTATTCTACATCTCGAAAAACCGTGAAACTCATATGTAAATCAGAAGCTAGTTCTCGTAGTGAATCTTCATCTACAGGACCTTGTTTTTCATCATCTAATAGTAAAATATATTCTTCTGTTTCATTATCATATTCAATATCGATATCTTTAGGCATATATAATATATCGGGATGAGACTATATAAAATTTTTGAAGTTATATATTTAATCGTCTTCAGATTTTTGATTTATTTCTAAAATATTTGAAAATATACGTCTAGATTTAATGTTTGAAAATTCTTTTTTACAATTGGGGCAATAAGATTTATCTAGCGACATAATATCTATTTCTTCACCACATTCGTCACAATTTGCTTCATATACAGATTTATGATGTGCTTCATTTTTTAAATCTTGTACCTCTAAAAACGATTTAAATTCTTTCTTTAAAGATAGATGACTATATGCAAGTCTCGTCATTTTATCATATAATTCTTCATTTTTTTCTTCTAAATTATTTATCGTAGATTCTATATCATTAATATCTTTAAGTATTTCGTCAACTTGTGATTGCAAATCTCCGTCTTCATTTATTAATTTTTTTATTTTAGAATATATATCTTCTGTTTCATTTTCTAGTTCGTATAATTTATCGAATTCATCATGTTCATGGTCTTTCTTGGCTCTTGATTTCGTTATTCCTACAAGTTTAATAATTTTTTCTTTTATAGTTTCATAATTTTTATCTATATCTTCTTCATTCTGACTAACTTGCTTTCGTATTTTGTCTATTTCTGTATTAAAATTAGATGTATCCTCTTCAAATGTATCTTCTAAATCATCGATAGTACTGTTTAATTCATTAAATTCATCTAAAAGTGGTATATATGAATTTAATACTTTTTCAAGTATCTCTCTTTTACTCGGTGATTTTATATTCTCGGATGAATTAAAATCAAATTCGTTTTTATTATTTTCATCCGACATAATAATATATTATATATCGGGAAACATATATCTTTTGACTATTCAATATAGAAAAC
>Ga0208138_100362_pt1 | contig 21508 bp, 29 predicted proteins | sample AntRauMetaRauer3_FD_184786 | JGI IMG/M metagenome (GOLD analysis project Ga0208138, IMG submission 184786) | Saline lake microbial communities from Rauer Lake, Antarctica, in enrichment culture - Antartic Rauer Lake 3 Metagenome Rauer3 (SPAdes)... ...
TTTCCTGAAATGGAGTATCAAGCGCGCGAAATTAAGGCGCTGTACTCCTCTGCGATCAGGTCATAACAAACAACTGCAGCGGATCAATTTACGCTGCGCTCCAATTGTCCGCTGAGTTGGGCGTTAGCTTTTATCACGAAACAAAGTACGAGGAACATATGACCCCAGTCGTAGAAGAAGCACTTAAATCTCTTACCACAAGAGTGAATTTATCAACTGGACTTGCTCATCCGCTCGACTCAGACTCCGCGAAAGAAATGTTCAAAATTTTGAGTGAGCATGGCGAGAGCTTGAATGGAAATGAAATAACCACGTGGGCCACTCAGAATGGATGGTCTAATAGACATGCATCAGAACTTGGTGATCTTGGTGAAAAAATTGGAAGCAGTGGCCGAGTTCAAATTAAAAACAAAGGGCGCTGGAGAGAGGATATTTATGAGCAATGGCAATCTCCCCAAGCAAAAAGCTAACAAGCGGCAGCAGCATCGCCCCTTCAGGGCTGGACTCGTTTACGCTTGCCGCTGTGCCGGGCGTTAACGCCCGCTCTTGGAGCATAGCGGCCCTGTGGCCGCTATGAAATGTCTATTACTCACACTCCGACCATTCAGTCTCGCCAATGTCCTTACACTCGACCTCAGACGTCCCATCAGGGAATGTCGTCTTACGTCGCCAGGTTGGACCTTCTGGTGAGGTGTATATGCGTTGAGTATCAACTAAGTTGTCTCCATCCATCACGCGAGTGCGTGTTTCCACAGATGCGAATGTTTCCAGAAGCGTTGCGGCATCATACTCTTCTGACATACTGAACTCATACGACGTTGCGTCAGCCAGAATTGAGTCAATGTTCAATTTGGTTTTACGCTCCTGGAAGTCCTTCATGTAGTCAAACTGCGTGAACGCGCCAGCATCGCTGTCGTACCGTAAGGTGTAGGTGTAGCTTTCGCCCTGGTTTTGGTCTTGGTTCGTAATATGACTAACAGTGATGCGCTTCGAGCGAATATCGATACAGCTGTCGTCGTTATTAGTGATTTCCACCTTTTCGGTTTCAGTCGCATCGGCATTGGCGATGTATTCAAAGATATCGGCGGTGTTGCAGGTTTCATTGAAGTACGCGACTTCAACGGATGCGTCACCGATGGTTTTGAAGGATGAACGCCGATTGTACGTATAAATGACGTCAAAGCGTTGTTCAAAGTCATCGCTTACAATTTGTGTCTTAGCGCTGACACGGGCATTGTCTGACCATTCACCGTCAGCGGTATCGGATGCAGGGGTAAAGATGTACTCTTCACGAACCCAGTCCTCACTCTCTTTCAGGTAGCTAATCAGCGGAACTGCGTTGGGGCTTTCATCGGTAATGGCTTTCGTCTCAGCCAGAGACATCTTGAGGCCTTTCACGATTTTCTGAGCCAGGTTATAGGCACCAGTATCACCGGAATCGACGAAGTCACTATAAATCGTCTCTTGAGAGATATTGTAATCTTCAACGATTTTAGCCAGTGTCTGGTCCATGCGGTCTTTGAACTGTGAAATCAGTTCGTTGTTATTAAGTAGCTGTTCACACGCCAGTACTGGGTCAGAGTTACCGTCTTCTAACGCAAAGTCATTCTGAAAGGTCTCCCACAGAATGGAGGTTAGTGGTGTAATGTTGGCACTTTCAAAAGCATCCTCGTTAATCGGTGGAAGGGTCATAGTGTAAGCTTCTTCGACTTCACCTAAGTCCTCATCTATAGCCCCAACGGGTACGTCAACGACGATAGGCGCATAGGTAATGCATTCCTCGACACTCTCATCAACGTCGGTGAGCTCCAGTTTGTAGTCACCGGTATCGGTCGATTCGCCATTAGGCTCACCTTCATCAAGTTGACCGTTGCCATTAATATCAACGAATACTGTCGCACCTTTAACGTAGCCATCAATCACTTTACCACTAATGGTTGGGCCGCTGGCCATATTATCATCACCGCCGCCACTTCCAGTGTCAGGTGGTGTAGTCGTGTCCGGTGAATCGCTTCCACCGCCACAGGCTGTTAATGCAAGCGCTGTCGTTAGTGCGAGTGCTAATTGTGTTAACTTCATAATGTATCCTTCACGTTTATTCCATTCGCTTTCGCTATTTTCGAAGTTGCTCGTCGGTGTAACCGCGAGACTTGAGGATTTGGCGAGCGACGGCTTTGTCTTTTGAGTCAACCGTCGACGACCAAGACTTGTCGGTCACCATACGAAGCAAATCGTTATCGCTTTTTCGTTTGAGTTTGCTTAAGCGGTTGCTGACGTCCTTCGTTTGTTTTGTGCCTTCGGACAGCGCCTTCTTGCCCAAATCAAATACTGTGTCCCAAAATCCCATGACCGTATTCCTAATAAAAAAGCGGAGTGAGTGCCCCGCTGTGTTATTTACTCATCATTAACCTTGCCATCACCATCACAGTAAGGGCATTCAATCCGTACACGTGAGTCGCCTCCACAGGTGGGGCAGCTTTCGGGATGAGGGCCGCCGCCGTAATCCAATGGACAAGGAATCTCACCGCGACCTCGACACTCTGGACAGTTAACTTGTGACACTTTGTTTCTCCTTTTTAGATTAGTGAGCCTAAAAAGCATCTCAATGTTTACTATATGAGTCAATATGTAGCTTATAGAGTGTTATTAGTTCTTCGCCTTGGTGTCAAGATTAACCAAATCCCAAACCGTGTGAACGTCAATGGACATCAAGGCTGCATTTGGAAAAGCGGTAAAGTTGAGAAGAGTAGAAATAGATCTGTCACAGGAAGATATGGCAAATAGCGCTGGAATGGCGCGCTCGTTTATCTCTAAAGTAGAACGGGGCGATGCAAATCCCTCTGTGACTTCAGTAAAGAAAATTGCTGATACGCTGGGGGTGTTACCTTCAGAGCTGTGGCTAAAAGCTGAGGGTTACCTAACAAAATAATGCTAAGGGGGTTAATGAAGCCAGTTTAGGTAAGCATATTGGCGGTCTGCCAAAGGCACGATTAATCAAAAGTATTTTATCCAAGGGTCGGTGCATCCTCTTTTTTTATAAAGCGTTACGGTTTTATTAATCATAGAACGAGCTATCGAGTGCAGTGTAGTACTGTAGCCCGATGCCGCAGAATTTTCATATCCGTAGCGTGAATCCTTAAAAAAATTACGGTAGCGAGCTATCATTTCGCGCTCAAACGGCGACGAAAGGTGCCGTTTGAGTTTTTCTGGCAACTCATCAAATAGAAGCGAAAGGTCGTGACCATCACCTACTTTTTTTGACATCTTATAACGCTGATTGAGTTTACCAATGTTCTTAGTTGGCTCGAGCAAAAAGCTTTTTAGAAGAATTTCTAATGATAATGCGGCGTTCGTTGAGCTGACTAACCCATCAATTTGCCAAGAGGCTTCAGCGACTTGGCAATATTTATCGGCCATTTCGAGTGCCCAAGGAGCCATCGTCCACTCTTCATCCATATTCGGTTGGTTTGTTTCATCGTGGGCTTTGGGGACAACAATATACCCATCAGATTTCCGTCCATAAGTGTCTGTTCCCCCGATGGCATGAAGACCTGCAATATAGAGGCAAATAATAGCGTCAAGCTTATCCTCATGGGCTTTGAGATACTTCCCCTTTAAACTGTACTCGTTATCAAAGCTCAGGCTTTTGGCTTGCACATGGTTTGGTATTTTTAGCTGAAGATGTTTAGACGTCGACAGCTGTCTTATGAACCAGCCCAAACGGCCTTGACCTTTTCTTTGATCATCAACACTCATTCCTTTTTTGTTCTTGTACTTTAGTCGCTCATTCAGTTTGAATAGGTTAATAATCGCTGGGTGGGGGTAACACTCGATTTGCCACTTTTTAGACTTACGAATATCAAGGTGTTCAAAGCCTAGTTCAAGTAGCTTGTTGGACAGGTGCACGGCAGGGTGATTGGGGTATTTGCTCAAATTCGTAGGCATGCATGACGCTTTTCTTGAGCCATAGTCGCGGCTCAACTCTCGTTCACAATCGCGCATGCCTGTTTGGTTTTTAATAATGAGCGGAGCATCAACCGCAACTCCATCGATACCTTTTAAGGCTAAAGAGAGGGAGGCTACCGAATATGGGCGGTGGCTGATGGCTTCCAGTTTTAAAGTATTACCCTTTAGTGTCCCAAAAGCGACGCCCGATGGGTTGCCGGGCATCCAGGCTAAGTCTACTCCTGCTAATTTCATTGAATATAAAGCCCCTAAGCGTTAACTACAGACATCGATGATTTCCTCTGCAATGGTCAGTTAGAAGCTAGCAAAGTTTACTTTGATGCAACAGCTTTTAATCACTAGGGACTAGATTGCTTGCTAAATCGGCGGCGACACTGGACAGCTCATGGCAATACAATGGCTCGCTAATCGAATTGGCTGCGAGCTGAAAATCAAGGTCACTGCGACAACCAAGCTTGTGCTTCGCAGCAATGTCGTTTAAGTATTTATTCAGCATATGCACGGCAAGTTTGTCCGGTTGAGTCCAGCTGTCTTGAATCATCAGAAACAAGTCTCGGTGGGAGCAATCCATATGGATGCCGTAGCGGTTTAAGTGCAGCATACAACATACAAAGGCCGTAGCTGCCGCCTTATCTGTGTCGGCATTCCATTTAGTTTGTGCAAGTTGGATACCGTATTCTGCGGCCACGGTGAAGATATTGTTTAAGCTTGCCTTGCACTCATCGTACGTTCTGCCAATCACAATACTGATTTTAATCAACCTCGATGTATTGACGCTGGGCTCAACCTTGCCATGTAAAGCAAAGTGAGCTTTCAGGAAGTCGTCTGCATTAAGAAATACTAGCTCCATGGTTACCACCCTAAGTTGATTGGTTCGGGGCAGAGTCAGTACCTGATGCTTGGAACAGAGAGGCCGCGCTTCTCATCAATGCGGTCCATCATCCACTCATCGATCTCAGAGTCTACCCAGGCGACGTTTCTGCCCAGTATGTGAACAGGTTTGGGGAATTTGCCTTCCCCGATCAGTTTGTAAATTGAGGTGCGTCCCAGCCCGACGCGTTCTTGTACCTCGTTTAGGCGTAGAAACTTCATTAGCTTCTCCTTCTTTTTTGCCTCATAGGATTAGTAAGAATCGAGATGAATGAGTACGAACAACGGGGCTTTCGATGGAGCGTAGGTGTTGCCATCAACCCAGCTCCCACACCTGACAAGCACGCAAAAGCGCACCTGTCAGGTGTTTTTATGTAAGTTAAGGGTGTAGGTGATGACTAGGCGTTAAACGCGATGTCAGTGGCTATGCTTGCTGCCATCTGCGCGCTTATATGGTTTGAGTTATCGACCTCGTCGGCCGTATATGTATCGCTAATAACCTGCCGCTTGGTGTCTCCGACGTACTTTCCATGTGCATGAGGGCTGATACCTAATAGGTTTGACTTGATGACACGGTGAATGATACCGGCTTCCTGTCGTTGAATAGCTTCGATTAGTTCAGGCCGGACTACTTTGGGCATGTTTTGCCCTTGAGCTCTGAGGTAGACTGTTATCAGCTTGCCGATAAATAGCGCCAGCTCCATGTTGTCGTCTTCGCTATGGCTGGAGACAAAGTAATATATCTCCCTTGCAGTGGATGCAATGTGAAGAGCTGGGTCGCCCGCATGGGCTGCGACTTTAAAGCTGCTAATCACGATTGGCAACATGTATTGTCGAAGCTTGCGGTCGTTATCTTCACTCCATTGGCTGATAGGTGTTGTGGCCAGTACTGAGTCGAGTAGCTCAAATGTTACTGGCGGCATGTTTAGCCACAGTCTAAACCGTTGTTCGTCATACACTTCGTGTATTTGAACAGTGTTAGTGCGACCCGTTAGTGGGTCGCGTTGATTGACGGTGCAGATACCTAATTTACGGATGGTATCGGTGTACCCTGTTGTAAAATCAAACCGCATGACGTGACTCCTCCCAATCTGCTCCACGAATTTCTCGGACCTGCTGTAAAATCCATTCATCAATCTCTGATTCAATCCAAGCCGCTGACCGGCCTGCCAGGGTAATTGATTTAGGGAAGCTATCTTCCTGCATCAGACGGTAGATGGTGGAACGGCTTAGACCAACTTTGGCTTTGACTTCGTTTAATCGTATTAATCGCATGAGTTTTCTCCATATTTTGGTTTCTCTCATGGGATGAGTTGATCCTGTAAGAAATAACCATGGACTGAGATTCCAATTGATTTCAGGCCTATATCACGCACGTGCATTCAAGAATCGAAAACATGGAGACACAAAATGCACGAGCAAAATGCTGAGTATGTAACGAATGAGCCAATGACTGAGGTTGATGTGCTGAATAAAGCGTCTGAGATACTCGAGACGAAGTTTTTGAAGGGGGAGGGCTTTACCAGCCCATCTGCAGCAAAAGACTTCCTGAGGTACAAGCTGGCGCATCAAAAGCGTGAAGTGTTCGCTATCCTGCTGATGGACTCACAGCATCGGCTGATTGAGTACAAAGAGCTGTTCTTTGGGACCATTAACGCGGCACCGGTGTATCCCCGAGAGGTGATGAAGGAAGTGCTTCAGCAAAACGCTGCTGCTGTGATCCTGGCCCATAACCATCCATCGGGCGTGACAGAGCCATCCGAAGCTGACAAGCGTGTGACAACGCGTATCAAGGACGCGCTCAATCACATAGACGTCCCCGTGCTTGACCACATTGTAGTAGGCCAAGACACGGTTTCGTTTGCTGAGAGGGGGTTGTTGTAGTTGTACTGTCGCTAAGCGCGTAGAAGAGGTTATCCCTGGGCCTCTGCTACGTTGCTTGGTGCCTTATGCTGGCGCTTTATTTTTTTGCCAACTTAGAGCTCGAATAAAACGATGGACGATTCATTCTGTATAGCGTGGTGTTTTCCTTGCAGATATAGCTGTAATGTTCGAATGCGGCTCTCATAATTGGGTTGTCGCTGGAGACGCTGCCTGTTAAATGGCGATTGGGCGTTGGTGAACTGTTTATGAGTACCTCTGTTGAACGCTCATCCAGCTTTACCACCGAGTGCCACGAGTCTCGTATTATTTTTCCAAGAGCGGAGTTGTCGTGGGGCCCTAGGTTTTGTATGCACCTGAAAACGTCGTTGTTAACGAAGAGAATAACGTGGTAATGCTCGTGTAGCGCTATTACTTTTTGCTCCACCTTCACGGCGTATCGAAGCCTGCATGAACGAAAACGGCCTTCCCGTTTAAATTTCTTTTTTAGATGCCTGTTTATGCGAGCTCTTACAGCGTCAATGAAGCGTTTGACGGGATTATCGACTTCAATGGGTATCCCTGATAAAGGAACCTTAAGGTCAAAACGAACCGCTAATGTTCTGTGATGTTGGTTTAACGCACTTATAATCGTTGCATAGAGCCCGTCTAAGTGCGGCTCAATGTAAGGTGCATTGCTTCGTTTAAGTTTAAACCCTTTGTATGTTGGTTCATGGTAGAGCTTCAGGTTGTGATTGTATTTACTACGCTTACGATTTGTCATTTAGACCTCCAGTTGCAGTTAAGCTCATAGGAGATCTGATCCTGTAATCTTTAACCATAAGTCAGACGGTAAGCTTGGTGGCTTACCTATCATTGGCTAAGCATTGGTTACTAGACGTACCAATGAATGATGTACTGATTGCTTATATTACTATTACAGCCAAGCAAGTTACTCGGCTACGCGGCGTTTTGAAATTAAAATCACAGTGATTCCCTGTGACTTGGCGGAAGAGGGTGCACCGCTAACTTAGCAGGAGCATTATGATCAACCTCACCTAATAACAACATCACGTCCGAATGTTCGGCACTATTGTTACCAACAAGCAACAAACGGCATCCAAATTGGGGGTTCTTTTTTTCAGTGTTAAAAAGATCCTTGTCGGCAATGAACCTTTGAGTATTAAACGCAACCTCAACGGCTGACTTGACTAACCATTCAGCTAAATAGTCCCGACCGCTTCTTAACAGCTCTCTTGCCTCAGATTCATACTGGTCGTCAGCAATAGCAGATTGGGCCGCTTCGATACTATTCGATTCTAATGCTTTCTGTTGAATTATGACTTGCTTGGCGATACGAAGAAATATTTTGCTCACTTTCCGATAATGGGATTCTTCGTCAAGAAAAATTGCCATGAGTCGATTGTTTAGCATATCGCGCAGGTTCTTTCTCTTTCCTTGGTGCAATGACTTAGGGTTCTTTCTTAGTTGCTCTATTAACCCCGGGGAGTGTCTGAACTCCTTAATTAAAATTATTTCTGCTGCCTCCATAACAGCCCAAAGAATGTGCTGTTTATCGATATCGTCTATCGTCTTACGTTCATCAAGTAAAATGAGTGCCAGGCTGTGTTTGCTCTTGTTAGCAACGTAATTAAGCATGTTTCGCGGGCCCAGCTTATGCTCCTCATTGCTAAACCATTTTATCCAAGCTTGGTATGAATTAGCACGAACTGACTCTGCTGCTGCCGATAAGCTTGCGGGGTCACTGAGCGCTATAAGCTGCATATCTTTCCAATGCGAAGAATGGTTTGAGTTCACAAAGCGGTATGACTGATTCAAAAAGTAAACAGTGGGCAAGCGTTTTAAGGATCGGCTGCCATTGTAGCCGGGAATTGTTTTGGTGATGATTTTTTTTGCTTTCAGCTTCTTGAGAATACGAAGAAGCTGATCTCGCGATACGCCCGTCGAGTTGCATATATCACTATTAAAAAAGCCCTGAGTTACGCCACTCGTATCAGACTTAAAAACAAGAAAACCTAATACCATTCGTTCGGGAACACTGAGTTTTTCAGGCTTCTTCTTAGGCAAAGAAAGCCTTCCTGATTTTATAAATTCGTGGAGTGGCTTAGGTGGTTTTATTAGTTGATTAGACTTAGAGTTACCTTTTATTCGGAAGCACTTAACTAAGACTTCAGAAGTACCATGAGCATGATATGTGGTTATTATTTTGTTTTCGGTCAGGCTTTCTATTGCTTGCTTAACCAAGTGATAGCTAATACCAAATTCTTCATAGTAGTTCTTAGTTGGTATGCCGTCTGGAAGCCCGTCTGCTTTCCTATAATGAAGTATATACAGTACTAACCTAGCGTATGATTTCAACGGCCGCACACTATCACCTGATATTGTTCGCTCCTCCTCGATTTGACGGAACACACGGCCTAATATTGTATCTGCATTTTGGTCCATGGATTTAAATAACAACCTATACGTATTTATCGAAAATCACGAAGTGGCATCACTAAGTGACCAGTGATAAACTACCATTATAGAGTGATAAAGTGAAGGCCGTTTTTAATTATGAGTGAAGATATAAAGAGAGAATCATTTAAAATTTGTAAGGCTCTAGGAATAAGAGGTGATGATGAGCAATTATGGTTGGTTAAATATTTAAGGTTAAACACTGATTTCGACCCATCGACTATTACTAGACTTATTAGTGGTGATAAATCTTGGGTTCAAAGTACAGACCTTAATGATCCACGGGAAAAACAATTTAAGAAGATAAAAAGTGCATTGAGTAGCCGTCGTAACAGGAAGAAAAAGAAACGAAATAAAGTGGCAATATCAGCTTGGGTTGAGCCAAGTACACGACGAGAGTTTGATCGTTTTATGAAATCCAAGGGGTATTTACTTTCCGACGGGTTAGATTCGATTATAAAAATGGGTATTGATAATTTTCGTGAGTACTATGACGACGAGATTCAAAAGCATAAAGAACACATACAGGAAGAATATGCAAAGCGTCTAGAGAAAGGGAAGGACTTGAATACCACACAACGTAATCGAGAACTCCAAAGCCTGAAAAGGATACGGAAGTTTGTGATAGATGAGTTTATTGAAAAGTACTCAGCGAAAGCGATAGCTCGAGGTATTGCACTACAGGCATTGGCGAAGGATTTAGATGGACTGATTGATCGAGAGTTTGATGAGGACACTCGTAGTAATTTTAAGCTGGTTGCAGGTGCCTTAGAAGAAAATATTGAGACAATGTATGATACTGTTAAAAAGTACCGTACATTGCAAAAAGTCACCAGCCTTGGTGGGCTGGATGACTATAATAAGTCAGCTGAGAAGCTAGGAAAGAAAGCTAAGAGACTCAAGCAAAAGCTGGATAAGGAACGAGGAGATAGCTGATTCATCAGGCTAAACTTTTAGTATTCCATGTTGTATTCCAAAAAGATTTTCATATTAATAAAATCCTTTCTTATTAGAGTGTTGCTTTTAAAACGAGACTCCCGCCAGCTCCACCAATTCCATAAAAAGGCCGCTCATTTGAGCGGCCTTTTTTCTTATTGTTCTGCTGTAGCCTGACATCTCGTGTCAGGTGCTGAGTTAGTGTTTCGATTTCCACGGGCCAAATGCAATGAAATAGAGAAGGATAATATTGGCAAAGGGGATAAGAATTAATATTCCTAACGGACCGGGGTACCCGATACGTTGGCATATTCGCCATGCGGGAATGACAAAAATAATACCAACCACTAACATCCACAGAAATCCCATACCACCGAACATTTCGTAACTCATAGCATTTTTCCTTGTTTGGCAAACACATAAATAACGTTAGATTCAAATTAGTTAATTTGCAAAGATGCTATGGCCTATGCCTGATGATCCAATTCCCCTTTATAAGAACTACTATTCAACACATGTTTTAGTTAAAGGACTGCGATCATGACTGATAAAATTAAAGCGTTAAGACTGAAAGAGCCATTTGGGCTTGATAATATTCAGGTGACAGAAATGGATGATCCAGGGCAGCCAGGGCCTGGAGAAATTCGTGTAAAAATAAAAGCGAGTTCGCTTAACTTTCATGATTACGGTGTCGCGGCCGGTTTTATACTGACCGAGGATGGACGTATTCCTATGTCAGACGGAGCCGGTGTAGTGGAAGCTGTTGGCGACGGAGTGGAAGAGTTTAAGGTAGGTGACAATGTCGTTTCTACCTTTTTCCCGTACAGGCAAAGTGGGCCGGCGCCTGTCGGCGACTTCCGCAATACGCCGGGTGACCATCAAAAAGACTTTGTGCGCGCCTTAGAGGCCAATGGCGTTAAACCCGTGATTGATAAAACCTTTGCGTTGGAAGAGTTGGCTGACGCCTTTCGTTATGAAGAATCAGGCAAACACTTCGGTAAAATCTGTGTAGAGTTTTAGCCGGAGTGTTTGCGGGTTAACTGGCCCGTCAAAGGTCAGTTAACGAACCGAATGCTTCATTATTCGAGCCTTCTGACGTTGCCAGTCGCGCTCTTTAATGGTGTCGCGTTTATCGTGTGATTTTTTACCCCGGGCTAAAAAGACTTCCACCTTTGCCCATGGACCTTTCCAGTACATAGTTGTTGCTACTATGGAATAGCCTTCACGCTCTGAAGCGCCAATAAGTTTATCGAGCTCGCGGCGCTTTAAAAGCAGCTTACGGCTGCGGTCGGGCTCGCAATAAACGTGGCTTGAGGCTTGGTTAAGTGGCTGAATTTCGGCACCTAAAAGGTAAGCCTCGCCATTTTTAATAATGACGTAGCTGTCGCTAATGTTGACCTTGCCAGCCCGTATGCTCTTAATTTCCCAGCCCTGCAAACTCACACCTGCCTCGAACTTGTCTTCAAGGAAGTATTCGTGCCGCGCTTTTTTATTACGAGCTATAGTATTGGACGATTGTTGTGGTTTCTTTTTACTCATGGCAGCCATTATACCTATGCGCACTGAAAAGAAAATTGCTTTAAGGGCTTCAAAGCGTTTCTGGTTGCGTTATTATTGCGCAGTTGATTTTAGTTGTAGGGAAAAAAATGCCCAGTATCCAAAAAAGTGCCTTAGTTTCGTACAGCGCCAAACAGATGTTTGATCTTGTTAATCATGTTGAAGCTTATCCGGAGTTTGTTCCCGGTTGCGCTGCATCTCGTGTGTTGGAGTCATCCGGCCAGCAAAAAGTGGCATCGCTCGACATTAGTAAGGCGGGTATCAGTAAAACTTTTACTACCCGAAATACGCTGCACGAACCCGAACGTATTGATATGGACTTAGTAAACGGACCATTTAAAAAACTGACCGGTGGCTGGGTGTTTACGCCACTGGCTGATGACGCCTGCAAAGTTGAGCTGAAGCTGGATTTTGAATTTTCGAGTCGTTTGCTGGGTATGGCCTTCGGAAAAATATTCAGTGAGGTAACCTCGCGCATGGTTGACGCCTTTGTTAAACGAGCAGAACAGGTGTACGGCAACCAACATGGATAAGAAGTTAACCGTAGAAGTGGCTTATGCGACGCCCGAAAAACAGGTGTTACTGACGGTGCACCCGAAAGAGGGCGCAACGGTGGAAGAGTGCATCAAAATGTCGGATGTGTTCGAACACTTTCCGGAAATTGATCTTGAACAGCAAAAAGTGGGTATCTGGAATAAGACGGTCAAATTGGATGCAAAGCTAAGAGACGGCGATCGCATTGAAATTTATCGTCCGCTAATTGCCGATCCCAAGGCCGTACGTAAACGCCGTGCGGAAGAAGCTAAGCAGTCAGGTCGTGCTGATCGTGTTACCGGCGGCAGACCTGACGCAAAACGCCGAGCGCAGGCTGAGGAGTCTAAGCCAGAATGAAGCTGTATATCATGCGTCATGGTGAAGCAAACTACCCACAGGGCAGTTATTCTGACCGCGAACGCCGTTTAACAACCAATGGTGAGCGCGAAGTAATGACTACAACGAACTGGCTGATAGACAAGCAGCCAGAAGTTGACTGTGTTTATGTCAGTCCCTACTTGCGGGCTCAGCAGACGGCCTCTATTTTACTGTCACACTTGAAAACCGGGCAACGCCAGGATTGCGATGACATTACGCCCGACGGCCATGCAGCTTCGGTTGTCAGTTGGCTTGCTGCGGAAATTCAGGAGCATAACTTTAACAGCGTTGTGCTGGTGTCGCACATGCCATTGGTGAGCTACTTGGTGCATGAACTGGATGCCAGTGTGCAACCGCCCATTTTCCCTACGGCCGGCATTGCGGTTATCGATTTTTCGCCGGAAACTTTGATCGGCAAATTTCAGCAGTTACTAATTGCAGAGCGCTGTGCGGGCTAATTGTTAAGTCGCAACTTTTAACAAAACCAGCAACGAGGCTGCGCCACCCCATTCCAGTGGCGCCTGATGAAACGCCCGAACATGCGGGTGCTGCACTAACCAGTGTGGAAGTTGCTGTTTTAACTTACCGCTCCCATGTCCATGCATAATGCAGCAACAGTCTATATGTTCGCGCTCACATGCCAGTAATAATGCCGCCAGCTCCTGGCGTGCCGTGGCCAGTGTCATACCGTGTAAGTCCAGCAACAACTCGGGCGTGTAGTCTCCCCGACGTAGTTGCTTTACCAAATAAGCAGACTCACCTTCAGCAGCAAAACGCACCGGGCCTTCACCAAAATGTGCTTCAAAATCATCGGAAAAGTAGTGGCTGGCAGAGCGGCTTGCGTCTGCAATCTGTTGTGCGCTGGGGTGTTGTGATAATTGTCGACGTTTGCGCAGCTCTGCAATCTTTGGTGGCTCGGGTGGCAGTTTATCCTGCTTAATACGGGCAGCACCTTTCGCGGCTTCACGAAAAAGCTCAATATCGTCTTCAGAAAGTGATGAGGACTGACGTTTGTTTGCAACCATGATTGATGAAAACCGCGCTGAATTAAGGTATCTTTAAGGCATTAAGTTTATTCAGTATAAAACATTCAGTGGTCGGGAGACAGCCTTTGCAAGTGCGTAATCTGGAACAAGCCATTCAAGAGTTAGTGAGTATTGATGACATTATCCGCTGGAGCGTAACACAGCTGAACCAGTCTGATGTGTATTATGGCCATGGCACGGACAACCCAATTGACGAAGCACGGGCTTTATTAAGCTATGTATTACAACTTACCACTGTTCAGCTGGCTGACATGGGTCATTGCCGACTGTTAACTGCTGAGAAGCACGAGTTTACTGAATTGCTGAAGCAGCGTATTGAGCAACATATTCCGGCAGCTTACCTGACGCATCAGGCCTGGTTCGCGGGTTTGCCCTTTTATGTTGATGAGCGAGTGCTGGTACCACGCTCGCCAATAGCTGAGCTTGTCGAGAACGGCTTTCAGCCGTGGCTGACGCAACAGCCGCGCCGCGTTTTAGATTTATGTACGGGTGGAGGATGTATTGCGATAGCCTGTGCTTACGCTTTTCCTGAAGCAGAGGTCGATGCGTTGGATATTTCGACCGAAGCCCTGGAAGTAGCGGAATTTAATATTGAGCAACACGGTTTAACCCATCAGGTAACGCCTATTCAGTCTGACTTATTTGAGGCGGTTAAAGCTGAGAAGTACGATTTAATTGTCAGTAATCCGCCGTATGTGGATGCAGAAGATATGGCTGACTTGCCGCCGGAATATTATCATGAACCTGAGCTTGGCTTAGCTGCAGGCAATGACGGCTTAATTTTGGTGGATAAAATGCTGTTAGAAGCACCTGACTTACTAAACGATGGTGGCTTGTTTGTCTGTGAAGTGGGTAACTCGATGCCGGCACTTGCCGAAAAGTACCCACGAACGCCTTTTACCTGGCTTGAGTTTGCCAATGGTGGAGACGGCGTTTTCCTTCTGACAAAAGAGCAGCTTATTGAACATAAACAACGAGAGACTAAGGTCAGCTAATGCCAGGAAACAGTTTTGGGCAGTTATTTAAAGTAACCACTTTTGGTGAAAGTCACGGCCCTTCGCTGGGCGCGGTTGTGGACGGCTGTCCGGCTGGCCTGGCGCTGACGGAAGCTGATTTACAAGAAGCACTGGATCGCCGTAAACCGGGTCAAAACCGTTACACCACGGCTCGCCGGGAGTCTGACCAGGTAAAGATTCTTTCCGGTGTTTTTGAAGGTGTCACAACCGGCACGCCTATTGGTCTGCTGATAGAAAATACCGATCAACGAAGTCAGGATTACTCTGATATAAAAGATACTTTTCGCCCGGGCCATGCCGACTACACCTATCAGCATAAATACGGTGTAAGAGATTACCGAGGTGGTGGCAGATCTTCGGCCCGTGAAACCGCAATGCGGGTAGCTGCGGGTGCTATAGCGTACAAATTATTACAGCAGCAGGGCATTGAAGTTCAGGCCGCGTTGACACAAATGGGTGATGTTGTGGCCAGTAATATTGACTGGCAGCAAGTACGTGAGAATGAACTGTTTTGTGGCGATGCCAATGCGGTGGAACCTATGCAGGATCTTATTCGTCAACTGAAAAAAGAAGGCGACTCGGTTGGCGCAAAAATTCGCGTTCAGGCCACCGGTGTTCCGCCGGGCTGGGGAGAGCCGGTTTTTGACCGGTTAGACGCTGATTTAGCCAAAGCTCTCATGAGTATTAATGCGGTGAAAGCAGTCAGTATTGGCGACGGTTTTGACGTGGTCAGTCAGCGGGGCAGTGAACACCGTGATGAAATGACGCCGAACGGATTTTTGTCGAACCATGCTGGCGGTGTTTTAGGTGGTATTAGTAGTGGGCAACCTGTGTTTGCCGATATTGCGTTAAAGCCCACATCCAGCATTGCCATTAGTGCCCGGACAATTGACCGCTGGGGCAAAGAGCAGGCTATTGTCACCAAAGGCCGTCATGATCCTTGTGTTGGTATACGTGCGGTTCCTATTGTTGAAGCTATGACCAGCCTGGTTCTGGTGGACCATTGGTTACGTCAGCGCGCGCACAACTTGTTAGCACAAACTGAAACGCCGGATATTAGTCGTTAAGCGGATATGAGTCAGAAGTCAGAGCATCATTACCAGCGCTTAATTCAGGTGTTTAAGCGCTGTTTTAAAGAGGATTACAACACCTTGTTGGTTGCAGGCGAGGACGAGCCTTATTATCAACCAGCAAGGCATGAAGGCGAGCATAACCAGGTGGTGTTCGCGCATGGTTTTTTTGCTTCAGCACTGCACGAAACGGCTCATTGGTGCATAGCCGGTGAAGCTCGGCGCAAGAAGTTTGATTACGGCTATTGGTATGAACCCGATGGACGAAATGAAGTCCAGCAGAAGTCTTTTGAGCAGGTTGAACGAAAACCGCAAGCTCTGGAATGGTTATTTTCATTATGCTGTGACTTTCCTTTTCAAGTCAGCGTAGATAATCTCAATGGCGTGGAAGTAGACAGGCAGGCTTTTACCGAAAAGGTGGCAGAGCAGCTCACTCAATTGCTGGAAACAAATTCGCTACCAGAGCGTGCGGTAACGTTTGCAAAAGCGTTGTGTCGGGAGTTTAATTGTAGCTGGCCTAACCGCCAAAAGGTTCGTATTCATGATTAGTTAATAACAAGGAGTTACTTATGTTCTTAAGAGCGTTATTAGTTGCTATAGCGGTATTAGGCTTATCTGCCTGCGAAACGATAGAAGGCGCCGGGCGTGACTTAGAAAAAGCGGGCGAAGCGATTCAAGATGAGGCTAACGAAGAATAAGTAATGGAAGTGAGTAGTAAGCTGACCGTTGGTCTCATTATAAACCCGTACGCGGGTATTGGCGGCGCCTTAGCTTTGAAAGGAAGCGATGGCGCCGATATTCGCGAAAAAGCATTATCTGCCGGCGCTGAAAAAAAAGCATCGAAACGCGCAGAAACTGCATTAAAATTACTTCAACCTTACAAGCAACAGCTGAACTTTGTCACTGCTGAGGGCGAAATGGGGGCAGACAGCCTAAATAGCCTGGGTTTCTCTTTTGAGTCGGTTTATTCAGCTGCTGAATCACCATCGTCGCCTGAAGACACTAAAAAGGCAGTGTCAGCAATTATTGCTCATAAGGTCGATATCCTTTTATTTGCCGGAGGGGACGGTACCGCGCGCGATATTTTTGAAGTTGTTCCTGAACAACAGCTGGTACTGGGGGTACCTGCCGGCGTAAAAATTCATTCTGGCGTTTATGCTATTAGCCCTACGGCTGCAGGGCGAGTTATTGAAAAAATCCTTCAGGGAGAGTTATCAAGTATTCACAATGCTGATGTTATGGATATTGATGAAGAGGCTTTTAGAAAAGGTACGGTAAAAGCCAGACGTTTTGGTGAAATGTCTGTACCGGCAGAGCTGGAATACGTTCAGGCAGTAAAAATGGGCGGCAAAGAAAGCGATGAAATGGTTCTGGACGATATTGCTGCAGAGGTTACTGAACGGGTTGATGATGAACTTTTAGTGATGGGCTCTGGCTCTACGGTGGAAGCCGTGATGCAGGCAATGGGCCACGAGAACACTTTACTGGGCGTTGACTTGGTTCAAGACGACAAATTATTAGCCAGCGATGTTACCGAAAGCCGTTTGTATGAAGAAGTGAGTCAGCATAAAACGGGAAGCATTAAATTGGTAATTACCCTAATAGGCGGGCAAGGTCATTTATTTGGCCGGGGTAATCAGCAGTTGAGTCCTAGAGTTATTCGCCATATTGGTAAAGACAATATATGGGTTGTTGCAACTAAGACTAAGCTACAGGCGCTGAACAATAAGCCGTTGCGGGTCGATACGGGTGATGCTGAATTAGACAGTTCGCTTTCAGGAACTATCCGGGTAATTACCGGCTACCACGACGAAGTTCTTATGCCGGTGGCAGCCGTCAATTAGTCTCTCTAATCTATTTAGAATTGAGACTTAGGCATATGAACCACTAAGCCGTCCAGCTCGTCAGTAATTTCTATTTGGCAGCTAAGCCGACTGTTTTCTTGTGGCTCCATGACCATATCGATCATATCTTCTTCCTGCTCTGACGGAGCAGGGAGCTTATCCTGCCACTCAGGCGGAATGTAGCAATGGCAAGTTGCACACGACATAACGCCGCCGCACTCTCCAATAATGCCGTCAATAAAGTTCTCGACTGCGGCTTCCATAACGTTGGTTCCCGAGTCGACTGTGGCTTCAAACTGATTCCCATCGGCATCGACGAAATAAACGGTTGGCATGATAAATTCTGTATCCTGTTTAAAAAATAAAAAGTGAACAACAAATTACGCAGCAATTAGGATAAAATACCTGCCTTTTAACCACAACGCCAAACTTTAAAGGTTTCTCATGCTGGAAAAGCTGTTTTCAATTAAAGCAAGTGGTAGTTCTGTTAAGTCCGAGGTTATTGGTGGACTGACAACCTTTCTGACCATGGCTTACATTATCTTCGTTAACCCGTCTATTTTGAGCGAAACGGGTATGGATTATGGGGCTGTATTTGTGGCCACTTGTTTAGCGGCAGCTATTGGCTGTTTGATTATGGGGCTGTGGGCAAACTACCCAGTGGCACTGGCGCCGGGAATGGGCTTAAACGCCTTTTTCACCTACACCGTTGTATTTAGCATGGGGTATACCTGGCAAACGGCGTTGGGGGCTGTATTCTTCTCTGGCTGTTTGTTCTTTTTACTTTCTGCTTTTCGGGTACGCGAGTGGATAATAAAATCCATTCCTACCACCTTACGTTTGGCTATAGCTGCCGGTATTGGTGCATTTTTGGCGTTAATTGGCTTGCAAAATGCGAACATTATTGTTGCAAACGACGCAACAATGGTGAGTTTAGGCTCTTTATCTGAGCCGTCTGTATTGCTGGCAGCAGCAGGCTTCTTTCTAATTATTGGTTTGGCTGCACGACAAGTACAGGGCGCAGCTTTAATCAGTATTTTACTGGTAACGCTAATTGCGTGGGCAACCGGCTTAGTTGAATATAATGGCATTGTATCGGCGCCTCCAAGTTTGCTTCCAACCTTTATGCAAATGGACTTAGCGGCAGCTTTCGATATTGGTATGTTGTCCGTTATTTTTGCATTTCTGTTCGTGGACTTATTTGATACCTCAGGCACTTTGCTGGCCGTTGCACAAAAAGCGGGGCTGGCAAAGGCCAACGGTGAAATGCCCCGGCTGAATAAAGCGCTAATGGCGGACAGTACTGCCACCGTCGCGGGGTCAATGTTGGGTACTTCAACCACCACCAGCTACATAGAATCTGCAGCAGGAGTTGCCTCAGGCGGCAAAACCGGGCTTGCTGCGGTGGTGGTCGGTATTCTCTTTCTTTTGGCAATGTTTTTCGCGCCGCTGGCTGGTATGATCCCAGCTTACGCAACGGCCGGGGCAATAATTTACGTTGCTGTTTTAATGTTGTTTACACTGAAAGACGTAAAGTGGGATGACATTACGGAGGCCGCACCTGTTGCTGTGGTTTTATTGATGACACCACTGACATTTTCAATAGCAGATGGTATTGCGTTAGGTTTTATCAGTTACGTTGTGGTGAAATTACTCGGCGGACGCTATCAGGATTTAACACCGAGCGTAATTTTCTTAGGCGCGCTTTTTGTCGCTAAATTTATTTGGTTAGGGTAACGAAATTATGGGATGGCATTCAAACCGCGAGTTTTTTGTATCATGGGAAGAGTTGCACCGTGCGACGCGTGAACTGGCGCGCCGTCAATTACCGGCGGAGCAATATAAAGGTATTATTGCGGTAAGTCGTGGCGGCCTGGTGCCAGCGGCTATTGTGGCGCGTGAGCTAAATATTCGTGTGGTCGACTGTGTGGCGGTGAGTTCCTATGATCACACCGAGCAACGAGACGACTTACAGGTAATGAAAGATGTTACCGCAACGACTGATGGTGAAGGCTTTTTGGTTGTAGACGATTTAGTTGATACGGGCAATACCCTGAAGTTCTTACGTGACCGCTTACCAAAAGCAAAGTTTGTTACGGTTTATGCAAAACCGGCAGGAATGGAGTTGGTTGATGATTTTGTTGCTGATTTAGCACAAGACACCTGGATTCACTTCCCCTGGGACATGCACTTGCATTACATTGAGCCGTTGGCGGGGCAGGAATCTTAAAACTCGCTCTGTTAAGGTAAAAAGGCCTGATAGTTTTGCTATCAGGCCTTTTTCTTTGTTTATTGAGTTCAGAACTGCTGTTTAATGAAGCTAACGCAGTCGTCTAAACTGATTTTTTGCTTCTCGCCGCCTTTACGACTCTGGTACTCAACCTGGTTTTCATCCAGGTTACGTTCACCAACCACAACCTGATGTGGAATACCTATGAGCTCCATGTCTGTAAACATGACTCCAGGACGCTCTTTACGGTCGTCAAACAGAACATCAATACCTTGAGCCTTCAAGTCTTCGTAAAGCTTCTCAGCGGCCGCCTGAACACGTGCTGATTTATGCATGTTCATTGGCACAATAACGACCTGGAAGGGCGCCAGGGCATCTGGCCAGCATATACCACGCTCGTCGTTATTCTGTTCTATTGCAGCAGCAACAATGCGCGATACACCAATACCATAACAACCCATAGTCAGAGTTTCATGTTTACCGGTTTCAGACAGTACACCAACTTTCATGGCATCACTGTACTTTGTGCCGAGCTGGAAAATGTGACCGACTTCAATGCCTCGGGCAATTTTCACTTTACCCTGACCACAAGGGCTTGGGTCGCCGGCAACAACATTGCGAATATCCACTACGGTAGAGTCCGGAGTGTCGCGCTCCCAGTTGACGCCCGTCAGCCAGTGACCATTTTCATTAGCGCCACAGGCGAAATCTGCGAGGTGAGCGGCACTGCGATCAACCAGCAATGGGAGCTTTGCCTTTACTACGCCAATGTAAGGCGCTTCTATACCCGTTGCTTTTTCAGTTTGAGTCAGTATTTCCAACGGAGCCGCGACTTGTTCGAGTTTCTCCGCTTTTACTGTATTCAGTTCATGGTCCGCGCGTAATACAAGTTGAATGTACTCGGCTTCAATGTCATCTGATGCTTTGACAATAACGGACTTAACAGCTTGCTGACTTTCTACAGATAGTGGCTGTAATACAGCGGCCAGTTCATCACCATGTACTTGATGTTTTTCCATTTTTTGCGTTGCAGCAGGGCGTTCTCCTGCAGGGGCCAAAGCTTCGGCCATTTCCACATTGGCGGCATAATCTGACGAGTCAGAAAATGCGATAGCGTCTTCGCCGGAGCTGGCCAAAACGTGGAACTCGTGCGAGTGACTTCCGCCAATAGAGCCTGTGTCTGCAATAACCGGACGATAATCCAGACCCAGGCGCTCAAAAATACGGCTGTACGCTTTGTACATGTCATCGTAAGTTTTTTGCAGCGACTCGTCAGTGAGATGGAAAGAGTAAGCGTCCTTCATCATAAACTCACGTGCACGCATAACGCCAAAACGAGGGCGAATTTCGTCGCGGAATTTTGTCTGGATCTGGAATAAGGTTAATGGCAGTTGCTTATAGCTACTGACTTCCTTGCGTACCAACTGACTGATAATTTCCTCGTGGGTTGGGCCCAATAAGAAGTCACGTTGGTTGCGATCCTTTATACGCAATAACTCCGGGCCGTAATCATCCCAGCGTCCAGATTCCTGCCAGAGATCGGCCGGTTGTACCATTGGCATTAAAATTTCCAATGCGTTAATGGCTTCCATTTCCTCACGGACAACATTCTCAACTTTACGTAGTACACGCAGGCCGGTGGGAGTCCAGGTATAAAGTCCGGCGGCGACCTTACGGATCATGCCTGCCCGCAACATAAGCTGATGACTCACGATCTCAGCGT
>Ga0208138_100365_pt1 | contig 21446 bp, 16 predicted proteins | sample AntRauMetaRauer3_FD_184786 | JGI IMG/M metagenome (GOLD analysis project Ga0208138, IMG submission 184786) | Saline lake microbial communities from Rauer Lake, Antarctica, in enrichment culture - Antartic Rauer Lake 3 Metagenome Rauer3 (SPAdes)... ...
GTGGATAACGCAGCGGACTCAGAAATTCGTGGTCTGGAAACTGACTTCACCTGGCGTATGACCGACAACTTTACCTTCAGTGGTGCGTTGTCGTACAACGATACCGAGTTGACTCGTACCGGTCAGGGCATTGTTCGTACCTTGCCGATTGGTTCTGAACTGCCACTGACACCAAAAGTACAGGGTAACCTTCGTGGCCGCTATACCTGGACGCTTGAGAATAACTGGGATGCCTTTGCTCAAGTAGGCTGGATTTATGCGGGCGAGACTTACCCGTCACTGGTTGCTGCTGAAGTTGAACAGGCAGGCGGTAAGCAGGAATCGTACAATATCGGCAATGCCTCAATTGGTATCATGAAAGATCAGTGGAGCGCTAAGCTTTACATCAAAAACATCACCGATGAGCGTGCTGAGTTGTATACCAATACGCAAGACGATATCTTGAGAACGACAACCAATCGTCCTCGGTCAATCGGCTTGTCAGTATCTTACGACTTTTATTGATAAGATAACTTGAGTACAGGGGGCCTTCGTTGGCCCCTTTTTTCATTGTGAGGGAATAACGGTCGTTATGGATCACATAAAAAAACTCCTGGCACAGAGTCAGTTTGAACAGGCGCTTAAGCTTTTGCAGCGAGAGCGGGATGACTTGTCAGGCGATTCAGAAAAAGAGTCGCTGTATTATGAAGCGGTGGCTTATCGGTACTTAAACCGACTTGAGCAGGCCGCAACAACGCTGCAGACTTTATTGGCGCAGTGGCCGGAATATGGACGTGCGTTACAGGAGCTGGCGCACACCCTGAAAGCTCAGAGCAAAGACGAAGATGCGTTAAACCACTATTATCAGGCTATTCGCTTAAACCCGGCGTTACATGCCAGTTGGTCAGCGGCTGCAAAGCTGGAAGCTAAGACTGGTAATACCGAACAAGCCGAGCGTAATCAACAACAGGGGAATTTTCTGCTGCGACAGCCGAAAGAAGTGTTGGCGGCACTGAACCTTTACCATGAAGGGAAATACTACAAGGCTGAGAAAATTTGCCGCGCGTTTTTGCAGCGTAACCCACACCATATTGAAGCAATGCGAACCCTGGCGAATATTGGTGCTCAGCTGGACGTAATGAACGATGCCGAGTTTTTGTTAGAAAGCGTACTGGTGTTAGAGCCGGACTATGACTTAGCCAAGTTTGATTACATTAAAGTACTGCAGCGTCGGCAGAAGCACAGCGATGCTTATAAACACGCGAAAGAGCTGTTTGGAAAAGAACCGGGTAACCCACTGTACAAGGCATTGTTTGCGAATTTATCGGCGGCATTAGACTACGATGAGCAAGCACTGCGGCTATATGACGAGCTGATTAACGAACAGAAAAACGAAGACATTGCGGGAATTTATGTTGCGAAAGGGCATTTACTGAAAGCCATTGGCCGACAGCAGGACGCCGTAGAGAGTTATCAAAACGCGTATAAGGAACGTGCTGATTTTGGCGATGCCTACTGGAGTTTGGCCAATTTAAAGACCTATCGGTTCAGTGACCATGAAATAGCCGCGATGCAGCGTGCGGAGCAAGACCCCGGCACTTATTTAAATGACAGAATTCATTTGTGTTTTGCCCTGGGTAAGGCGTTTGAGCAACAAGGCGATTATGAGAAAAGCTTCAGTTTTTATGAGCGTGGTAATGCGCTGAAACGCGATACCAGCCATTTTAAACCCGAGGTACTGGCTCAGCGTATTGAAGCGCAACGTGATTACTTTACTGAACAAAAAGTGGAACAGCTGCCTGGTATTTCGCTTAGCTCTGAAGCAACGCCCATATTTATTGTTGGCTTGCCGCGTGCCGGCTCGACTTTGGTAGAGCAGATACTGGCAGCGCATTCTAAAATTGAAGGCACCTTAGAGTTACCGAATATTCCGGCAATTGCGCACGGTTTGAATGGACGCCAGGTGCAGTCAGAAAAGCCGAAGTACCCATACGTGCTGGATGAGTTAACACCCGAAAAGCTTGAGCAGTTAGGGCAACGTTATTTGAGTGAGACCGAAGTGTACCGAACCGGTGCCCCGTTCTTTACCGATAAAATGCCGAATAATTTCCGTCATATTGGACTGGTTAAAACGCTGCTGCCACATGCGAAAATCATTGATGCTCGCCGCAACCCTATGGACTGCTGCTTCAGTGCCTATAAGCAGTTGTTTGCCGAAGGTCAGGAGTTCAGTTATGGCCTGGATATGCTGGCTGATTATTATCGTGATTACGTAGAGCTTATGGCGCATTGGCAGCATGTATACCCCGGTGCTATTCATACCGTGGTTCACGAACACTTGGTGGATGACCCGGAAGCTGAAATTAAAGCGCTGTTTGAATACCTGGAGTTACCACTGGAACCTCAGTGCCTGCAGTCGCATAAAGCTGAACGTCGGGTTAAAACGGCCAGTTCTGAGCAGGTACGGCAACCAATTAATGCCAAAGGCATTGGCCAGTGGCGGAAGTTTGAAGCGCAGTTAAAACCGCTGCAGGATGCGTTGGGGCCGTCTTTGATTGAAAAGTGGGATCGGTGGTAGCCTGACGTTTACGTCAGGAACGGTACCTTTTAGCCAGCCCTATTGAGCGGCTATGCAGGCTATGTCGGATTTGACTGCTGCTGCCGGTGGTACTGGGCTGTTGGTTGGTCTCATTAAAACGCAACGCTTGCTGAAGCATTGACTCGTCCCATTGCAAGCCGCAATAGTCAGTGACTGCGGTTAAGGTTTTACTGGGCTGAGTCACCAGCTGTTCGTAAGTCAGTCGATGAATGTCATTGCCGGGTTTTTCATACGCCTCGTTGAATAATTCCTCTACTGCCTGCCGGTATCTGCTTATTTCCTGCCTGTCGTAAGACCACGGGTACGCCTGATTAAACAGATGCTTCAGCAACGCCAGCTCATGGTCCCCTGCATCCCGCTGCAGATAGATAATGCGTGCCTGCGGCAAGGCCCGGCGAATAACACCAATGTTTAAGTAATTCAGAGGGAGTTTATCGATAACCCACGAATGCTGAGGTAATTGGGCTAAATAGTCTCTGCCTAATTGCAGCCAGTCGATGTTATCAGCATAGCTGACCAACTCAGCTTTAGTTCTGGGGCGCGACTTTGGTCCGTTGGCGTTTATGTAGGCATGTTGTAATGCACGGCCCAACAGTTGTGGGAAGTAGGGCAGTTCTCCGGCTGCATGTACGGCGGAATCGCAGGCAAGCATGCGTTCAAGCAAGGTTGACCCTGCTCTGGGTAAACTGATGATAAAAATTGGAGTGGGTTGGCCATGGCTTTCTGGATGAGATGGCTTGGGTGTGGGTGCTGTAACGGCTCGTTTTAAAGCTGCCAGCGTTGTCAGATCATCGTTTACGTCATAATTAATGTGGCGGCGTTTTAATGCGGCCCCGGCTTCCAGATGCTCTCTCGCTTTTGAAAAGTTCTCACAATCTTCGTATTCTTTGCAAAGTGCATAGTGCAGCTCCACCCGTTGCCTGGGGCTGGCATTGTCCGGTAGTTGTTGTAATGCATTGGTAAGCGCGTCGAGGTGATTATTACTCGAGCTCCAACGGCGCAGTTGGCTGCGCATTAGCCAGGCACTGCTGTCGGCAGGGGTTAAACCGATGACTTTATCCAATAATGCCTGAGCCTGGTCCAGATCTCCCATGATCCGGGCCAGACTGGCATAGTTGTATAATAGGGTGCTGTTGTCCGGCGCTAACGCCACCGCCTGCTGATACCGCTGTTGCGCGGTAGCGTAATCGCCGCATGCCGTTGCCTGCAATGCGGCGTCTGCCAGTTGTCTTAAATTACCAACCAAGTTGGTAGCTGACACTGAGTCCGACCGTGCGTGGTTGACTGATGTATTGTTTCGAACCGTTGCCATAAAAGTTCTCGGCCGGGTCGGTGCCCATATAGTCTTCTGACAACACCCCGGTGACCCCTTCTTCGTTAAAGATATTTTTAACGTATAGCGTAATGGTCCATTTATCGGCTTGCAATGCCGTGCTGGCATTGGTTATCGAGAAACCGGGCAATTCAATGTCGAAGGTTGGGTTATTACCCAGCGCATTGCGTGATTCCGACTGGTAATAACTATTGAGGTTACTGACCAGGTACCAACCGTTGTCGAGCTCCATGGAATGGTTTAGCCCGGCACTGATGGTATGTTCTGCCATACTTGGCAATTGTGCACCGCGCTCTGCGTACAGATAGCTATCGGGGTTCTCTGCGGTTCCTGAGGGTACCATTAAGTCGGAGCTGAGCTCGGCATCCACAAAGGCATAACCAAAGTTGTATTTTAAGCTGCTGGTCAGGTATCCGTTCAGTTCTAGCTCTATCCCCTGCGTACGGGCATCGTCGCCGTTAACTGCAGCATAGAAGCCCCAGTTTGGTGTCGCGATGTTCAGTTGCGGGTCGTCCCAGTCCATCATAAACACCGACGCTGAGTAATTATGACGTTTGACTGAACCTTTAATGCCCGACTCATAGTTCATGACACTGTCCGGCGCATAACGCAAATACTCTGGGTTTTCGGCAAAGCTACCACTAATGGGAACCGCACTTGTGCCGCCTCGACGATACCCTTCAGATACCGTGGCATACCACATCATATCGTCGTTAATATCGTACGATGCATTTACTTTAAATAGAGTGCCGCTGTCGTCAAAGTTAGAGTCGACGTTGGCAGGGCCCGGGTATAACGGCAGATCGATAACGGTGTCATTACTGATGTCGTTGTCAAAGCGACGCAGACCTATGGTGGTTGCGAATCGGTCGTTAACGTTCCAGGTTAACTCGCCGTACACGGAAATTTCCTTGAGGTCCCGGTTATCGCGGTAATAAAAATCCTGATCGCCTAATACACCGCCCCAACTGGCAAGCGTGTCATCAAAACCACTGGCTTCAGCCCAGGTGCTAAAACCAGGCATTAAGCTATCCTGACCCGAGGCGGTGTCTTTATCCATGTAAAAAGCGCCGACAATCCAGTCAAAAGTTTGGGTGCCGTTGGAGACCAGGCGAAGCTCTTGTGTGGTACCGCTGTCTTCATAAAATCGTTCTGCGATGGCCAATGGACGAGGGCTGCCGCCATAAAACCAGTCAAACCAATTGTTCTGAGCATAAAAGCCGGTATTGTCGCTGGTAGAGCTGCCTTCATGATCATAATCTGAGGTGGTTGACGACAAGGTGGCAAAGCCTAAGTCCCATTCCAGTTCTAATGAGGTAACGCTAACGTCGCGTTCCGAAGGCTCTCTATGTACCGCACCGTTCTCGTAATCACCGTATTGCTGTTCGTTACCGCTGACAAAGTTTGTGCCTGTGGTGACTTGGCGGCGACCGCCTATGTCGTCGGTTTGATAATGGTGGCTTAACAGCGCCGAGAATTCAGTGTTGGGCTGCCACAGCAGGCTGATACGGCCATAGTCAATATCCACCGTGTTGGCGTCTTCGATGCTGCGGAAAAGTGGGCGCCCGTTGGCAATATCGCCGTCTGTGGCCTGTGGCTCGCCTGCGCTGTTTAATTGATACACATTGGGGTAATCGACGATACCATCGTTATCGATTTTACCGAAAAAAGCCCGTGCTGCTACGGTATCGCCCAGTGGTTGATTGACCAGCACATCGTAGTTTTTATTAATGCCATCGGAGCCATCGGTTTGACTTACTCCGCCACTGACCTTGGCATAGCCACCGTATAAATCCGGGCGGTTAAGTGTGTAGCGCACGGTACCGGCCAACGCACCGGAGCCGTATAAGGTACCCTGTGGGCCTCGCAGTATTTCTACCGCGTTAATGTCTTTAAGAATAAAGTTGGCGTACAACGGGGTGTCATTAACGTAAGTACTTACGGTTGGGGCGGCGTTTAAGGCAAAATCACCGTTGCCGGCTGAATCAACATTCATGCCCCGGATAACGATGTTGTTAATGACGCCAGAGTTACGATAGCCGCGGTCGACAACGGTAATTCCCGGCACTTGACGCATGACATCAACAGAATCGACGATTTGCTTTTCTTCCAGCTCGTCGCCTGAAATTGCTGATAGGTTGTACGGAATTTCATTAACCGTACGTTCCCGACGCGTGGCCGTTACCGTAATGCGTTCTGGTTGCTCTTGGTTCTGTTCTGCTTGCGCCTCGTTGTTGCCGGCGTTGTCCTGTTGCGCTGACGCAGGTAGGCTCATGAATAGCGCCGAGCTGACGGCGATAGCGAGTGGTGCAAGTGTAAAGTTATTATTTTTCATCAGGATACCCCTGTTGCTATTATGCATTGTTCTTGTTGTTTTGTGGTACTTTTGGCTTGCTCAAAGACCCTAACTGGTCCAGAGCCGCTGAGCGTTCACCTTGGTACTGCGGAAACTCCAGTGGGTGGTCGCGAAAACTTTTTAACGGTTGACCGAGACTATGCCAGCCGCGCTCGCGGACGCGACGCAGATAGTTCAGATCTAAATCGGTAACAATAATTTCTTCATTATCACCGGCTCGATGTATTACCTCGCCGCCGGGACCTGCGATGATGGACTTGCCGTTACCCAGCGGCGCGGCGGAATTGATGTCGATCATATAGCATTGATTAGTAGCAGCACTGGCTCGGGCGATGGCCGTTTCGGTGTCTCGATCGATGGTATTGGTGAGTGTTGGGTGCAGAATGACTTCAGCGCCTTGCCATACTAAAGAGCGAATGGTTTCAGGAAACCACATGTCGTAACAAATTGATAAGCCAAACTCACCGACACCGGGAACCGTAAATGTGACGGCTTGTTCGCCAGCACTAATGCCTTCTTCATACGGCAGAAAGGGATACATTTTACGGTAGCGACAAACGGTATCACCGGCCGGGTTAAATACGCTGGCGGTATTGTAAATATGATCGCCGTCACGCTCGAACATAGAGCCATTACACAGCCAAACCTCGGCTTGCTTGGCCAGTTTCCGGAATTGCTCTTCGGTTGCACTGGGGAAAACACTGGCATGCCGGGGAGCAGGGCCAAAGGTGGCAAGCTCGGGTAACAGGATCATCTCAACATTTGGGTAACGCCGCTTGGTCGCTAACACCTGCTGCTCTATTTGTTTAAAATTATTTTCGCTGGCAGACAGGCTGAGTTGTAAGCCGGCAATACTAAATACTGACATTCAACGCTCCGCTGATTAAGGTGGTTATCACTTTAGGCGCGGTAGTTGTGATCCAGTAGAGCCAGTTGCGGGAAAAATCAGGTGCCAGATCGAAGTCGGTAGAAAGCGGAGTCTACCAATTTGCCATCACGCACCCAGTTGATGCGGTTGTTATTCAGGTAAATATCAAAGCCCAGTGTCTCGCCATAAGACCAACTGCGCCACTGTCGGTACCAACGATCGCCCTCTAGCCACCATTGCCCTTTATCCTGGCGTTCGTCCTGATAGCCTTCCCAGCCGTTCATGCGGCCTTCTTTATAGAGTGCGATGCGATAAGGGTCACCAAATACGGTTTGCCCGATAAATTCAACGCGGCTCATGGTGTCACGCAATTGTTCACCGGTAACGTGCTCACCCCATGGCTCATTGCTGGTCGCTTGCTCGAAACTCTGGTCCCATTGACGCATGATCTGTGCTAATAACTGCACGCCTTCGCGAATTTTTTCGGTGGGAATACTGGATACTCCCAGGCGGAAGTAATGTTGAGGTGCGTTGCTGCCGCCAAAAAATCGTTCCACGGGCTCGAGCAATACGCCATGTTTAGCGGCCTCGGTAGCGAACTCCTGACTGTCCAGATTATCAGGACCTTTTATCCAGCAGGTACTGCCACCCATGGTGCGTGAGGTGACAATGCGGGTGGATAAATAGTGATTGAGTGCTTCGCGCATTTCCTGCCAGCGCTCCGCCATTTCCTGATTCAATTTGCGCAGAGCTTGATCGTAATAGCCTAACGATAAGAATAGCCCCATTACCCGCTGGTTATTCGCCGGTGGGTGCCGTGAAATTAATGTGCGCAGTTTGCGCGCCTGGCGAATGAGTGGGGCGGGCGCTACCATAAAACCTAAGCGCAAGCCCGGCGCTAACACTTTGGAGAAACTGGACACGTAAACGACCCGGCCGTCGGTATCTAAGCTTTTTATTGCAGGGTGTGGCTGCGACATAAAATTGCTTTCGCTGGCGTAGTCGTCTTCTATGATGATCATGTCGTTGTCTTTTGCGCGTTGTAGCAGCTGTTCGCGTCGTGCCAGTGGCATGGTAACGGCTGTGGGCATTTGGTGGCTGGGGGTCACATAGACTAAGTCGCTGTGCTCCGGTACTTGTTCTGCGACAAGTCCCTGTTCATCAACATCGGCCAAATGAACGGGGCTGTATGCTTGTTGCGCCAGTTTTCGAATGCCCGGATAGCCAGGTTCCTCGACAGTTAACAGGGTTTGGTTATTGAGCAATAAGCGTGACAGCAGGTACAGGCCGTGTTGTGATCCGAGGGTTACCATTATCTCGTCGGGTTTTGCGAAAATACCACGACGGGGTAGTACTTTGGTGCGGATTTCTTCTGCCAACAGGGGGTCATCATCGTGGCCGCTATCTGACGCCCAGGTCTTAATTTCGCTGACGTTCAGGCTGAGTTTTGAGCACTCACGCCACTGTTGCACCGGGAATAAGCTGGGATCGAACTGCCCATCAATAAACGGATAAGGGTACTGTTGCCAGTTATGTGGGTAAGGCTGACTGAGCTTGTCCAGACGCAGGGTGTTCATACGTGTTTGCCAGCGCTGCTCAACATCCACTGAGCTACTGTCGTCACTTTGGTGCATTGGGTCGTTGGCGTGCTGTTCAAATAAATCGTCGCGTACGTAGATACCACTGCGTTCGCGACTGATGAGATAACCTTCTTCGATAAGTTGTTCGTACGCGTTGACTACCGTATTGCGGGCAATACTCAGCTGCTCAGCCAGTTTACGTGACGAGGGCATTTTGCCGCCGCACGCAAAATGCCCCGTGTTAATGGCGTGGATAAGTTTTTGGATCAGCTGCTGCTGTAAATTGGCAGTGCTGCTGTTATCTAAAACAAAAAGCGGTTGCATCATGCTCCGCAGTTTATGGTGGTTTGTTAGGGATTGTCCAGCGCTTCGCGACCTTTACGATCCAGTAACCACGATGGGTATATTGTGCTCAGTGCAGCAATTATCAGTAACACCACCGCTACGTTAATGAGCATTTCGTAATTTCCGCCTTCAACAATTAGCGCAGCAAACAGGGGGCCGGAAGCAAGCCCCAGTTTGGAGGCAAAACCGGCCAATGCAGCCATTTGCCCCGCCTTGTCAAATTCGCTGCAAACTCCGAGTAAATAGGCTATAGAGAATGCCCAGGTCATACCCACAGCAATGTTCGCGATCCAGAATACCAGGGGATTAAAGCTGTAATGCAGTGCAAAGGTTGCTGCGGCGGTAACAAAAATCCCCAGCATAATGGGCATGGTTCTCCCCCATTTAGTGGCCAGTAAAATGACCGCTAATGAGCCCAGAATTCCCATCCAGGCGGATATGCCTAAAGCCGGGGAAATGGTGCTTAAGGTTAACCCCGCTTGTTCGGCTAAGTCGATGATGTAGGCGTACAGCGCCATGTTGGCAGCCTGGAATAAAAATACCGCAAATATTGAGGCGCTCAGGGGGCCTTTTTCTACTGGAGCAATGATGGCGTCGGGATCCCGAACCTGAACGGGGTAGTCTGGTAAAAAGAAAACCATTATCAGTGCAGCGGTGCTGAAAGCAATTAAGGTGAAGAATAGAATCCAGCTGCCTAACTCCGGGACTAATGGTGGTAATGCCCACACGCCTATACCGCCCAGTCCAAATTGTACCAGCAACAGCATACCAAAAGTTTTATGCACGAATTCTGTGCGCGCAATAACCGCAAAGCTGACACCAACCAGCAGACCACCAATGCCGCCGTGAAGCGCTCTGAGCATCATCATTGTGAGCTCTTTGGTGACGAGCATGGAAAGGAAATCTACGCTGATAAGCAATAGCAATAAGGCGATGCAAACCGGTTTCCAGCTAATGCGACGGATAATAAAAACCGCCAATAGTGCGCCGACTGCGGCGCCGTAGATGTTGAGTGAGCCGACCAGGCCTGCGTCTTTATTGGAAAATCCTAACCCAGTGATTAGGCCTGACACGAGCGCCGGCATAATATTGACGTAAAACAAGCCCGCGGTTGCCAAAAAGGCGAGCATGACGCGAGCGGCGGTTCCGTTAGCGGCGACTGATGTGGGCATGATAGTCCTTTTATTGTTATTTTCTCGTTGGCATTAGTTGTACTATCGGTACGCTTAAGGGTTAAGCGCCAGATTGTTTGTTTTCATGGTGCCAGTTGTTGTTGCCAACGCCAAAAGTCCTGCAACACGGGGGCAAAACGGTGGTCGTGTTGATCGCTGACCAGGTAATACAAGTATTGTTGATCTAGAAACACCACCATGATGCCACCGTACCCGCTTAAAAAAGGGATCCAGCGTTTGCTGCTGGGTTCCTGCCAAAACCAAATGCTGTGTCGGTAACGCAAGTTGTTGTGGCCTGGCACTGGTGTAGCGGCGTCCGGGTTATCCAGTATCTCGGCAAAGCCTAATTGGTCTGGGTCCATACGAACATAGCTGGCCAATTTAACTAGGTCGCTGCTGAGCAGGCTTAGCCCATAGCCTCCCCATACTTGCCGCTGACCATCGGGTGTGTGATTGATGCTGTAGGCCAATGGCGACAGCTGCAGCGGTTCCCAAATGCTGTCATACAGCAAACGATCTAAATGACCTAAGCCGTGTTTTTGCATATAGGCTTGCATTGCACTACTCAATAGATAACTGGCAGTGCTTTGATAGACCATAGCGGGGGCTTGCTTGCCGCGGTTCGTTTTATCCGGAAACTGACAGGCGTAGGCAATTTTGTCAGCATGCGATTCTGCTAAAAAGAATTGATTGATCATGTCCTCGGCACTTTCGTCGGCTTTATGAACTTGACTGTCGTAGTGTCCGGTTCTCATGTTTAATGCCCGCGTCCAGGTTACTGGTTTCCAGCTGGCTTGCTGACATTCCGGCACCCAGGCACCAATGCTTAGTTGGTTTATATTTGCCTCGTTATGCTTTTTTAACCATAAGGCGGCATTGGCGGTAATGAAGGTCTTGCTGAGCGAATAGGCCGGAATAGCAACGTTGCCCTGACTGTTGTAGTGCGCTTCGATGTGGCCGTCTTTGGCCAGTTTTGCCCAGCCATAGACGGTGGGTGCTTCTGCGTTATCGAGCTGAGGTGGCTGCGGCTGCCACGGGGCCTGTTCAATCGGTTGTGGTAAATGACCTGCAGCTTTCTTTACCGTAACTTTGCCTTGCCATTCCAGGGATTGATAGGCGCAGGTGTTACTGTCAATTTGATAATTGGCCTGCTGGGGCTTTTGAGTCAGCGGCTGGCGCAGTTGGATGTGCCCATAATGTAAACAGTCGGCATTGTATTCGCGCAGGACAAAAGGTAAGCGTTTATCGGTGCCTTGCAGTAAGGCAAAAGAGAAGGGTTGTTCACTGACGAACCCCCGTCGGGCTGGCAATACCTCGCCTTGTTGGGTGACGGTAATTGGAATGTCGATGGCCGGTAATTGCGGCCTATCAAATTGCAGCTGTAAAGCCACGATAGAGCTCAGTATTAGCATGACTCTGCTCCTGCATGAATTTGTTTAAACGCTGACAACGCCAATGCAACTTTGTCTTCTTCTCGTGGTTGCGAGCGGCTAACAAAGTACTGCCGGAACGGGTATTGATAGGTTTTAGGTTTGAGGTAGCGAAGCTGGCCGCGCAACTTATACGGCTGGGCAATAGCGTCCGGTAAAAAGCCAATGTAGGCACCGGACAGGATTAAGCTCAAGCGGGTGTCAAACTGGTATGCACGCGCACTGGCGCTTAAATCACGTAATAACTCGCGGCCTTCCGGGTTAATATTTACGCCCGGATGCACGGCTTCATGTTGCTGCAGAATATCGGCGGTTAGACGGTCGTCGGCTTGTTCGAATAATGGATGACTTTCGGCACAGCATAAATAAATGGGAGTGCTAAAGGCTTCCTGATAGGACAGTCCCTCGATACGCCGATAGCCCGGTAATAAGCCGATATGGGCCTGGTTTTTTAACAGTGCCACTTCAATTTGCTGTAATGGCAAAAGATCTAAGTGTATCTGCAGCTCTGGTGCTTGCTGTTTTATGCTGCTGATGGCCTGAGCAATATGCTGTTGTCGCATACTGTCGAGTTGGTCAGCGGCAAGAATAATTAACTCTCCCGATAAACGCTGATTGATTTGAGCCAGTTGCTGGCGGAATTCCTGGTGTGCTTCAGACAATTTAAGCAGTGCGCTGAAAACAGTCTGTCCTTCTTTGGTTAGTGAAAATCCTTGCCTGCCACGATGACATAACTTTAATCCCAGACGGGTTTCTAAACTGCCCATGTGGATGCTGATGGTTGAGCGACTGATGCCAAGCTCTGATTCGGCGGCGCTAAAGCCACCACAATCTACGACCGTGCGGAACACGTGTAAGAGTTTTAAGTCGCTGTCGGTCAATTCGCGGTTTAACCAGTTGCTGGCCATAGATACTCGCATTGTTTGATTTTTTTAAAACTATAAGTTGATACGTTGAAATTTAAAAGAGTTAATTTGCTTGCTTAAATAGCGTTCATCAATTGTCAGACAGGATGGAGCTTAACCGTTGATTGAAACGTTACGCCGCGAGGCGATCATCAACCAGGCCATAAAGAATGGCTTATTGCCTTCTGCCAGGGTGTCGGCAGCACTGGCTAATGAACGTTTTTCCGCAGCATCGTTTGTGGTTAATAACCCGGCAACGGATGAAGCTTTAGCTTATGTGGAACAACAATCTGCGAGTGATACCGAGGCGGCTATTAATAGCGCCAAAGCTGCTCAGTGCGACTGGGCCAAACGTAGCTCTCGTGAGCGTGCAGGGCTCTTGCGGAGCTGGGCACAAGCCTTGCTTGACCAGCAAGAGCAGCTGGCGCAATTACTGAACTTAGAGCAAGGCAAACCGATGCACGAAGCCATAGGAGAGATTGCTTACGGAGCTTCTTACATTGAGTGGTTTGCTGAGGAGGCCTTTCGTACCTATGGCACTACAATACCATCGCCCACAGATGGCCAGCCCCTTTTGGTGGTAAAAAAGCCGGTGGGTGTGGTAAGTGCCATTACCCCCTGGAATTTTCCGAACGCGATGTTAGCGCGTAAGGCAGCGGCGGCCTTGGCGGCAGGTTGTGTCATGGTGGCTAAGCCAGCGGCAGAAACGCCCTTGTCGGCGTTGGCCCTGCAGCAGTTAGCTGTTAAGGCCGGCATTCCGGCAGAGGTATTCCAGGTTGTCGTTGGAACCGAGTCGACGTGCATTGGCAGGGTGCTGACACAACACCCTGCGGTGGCAAAATTTACGTTTACCGGTTCAACCGCGGTGGGACGCACGTTGGCTGCTCAATGCAGTAGTACGGTTAAACGGTTGTCGTTAGAGCTTGGCGGTAATGCACCATTTATCGTGTTTGCTGATGCGGATTTGGAGCAAGCCTTGGAGGGGCTGCTGTTAGCCAAGTTTCGTAACGGTGGACAGACCTGCGTTTGCGCGAATCGCATACTTGTTGCTGATGAGGTGTATGACGAGTTTGCCCAGCGTTTGCAGCAACGGTTGGCGACGCTGCAGTTAGGCCCGATGATTCATGCTAAAGCGGCCGGAAAGATTGCCTCTCTTGTGCGAGAGGCTCAGCAGCAAGGTGCTCGATTAATGGAGCAAGAGGACTATTTTGCTGATGGGGCTTGGCTTAAACCAGCTGTGTTAACTGGTGTTACTGAATCGATGGCTATTTTTAATTGCGAGATTTTTGGGCCCGTTGCTCCGTTAGTGCGCTTTAACGATGAAAACGAGGCCATTGAGCTGGCTAATGCTACTGAGTATGGCCTGGCCAGTTATGTTTATAGTCAAAACCATGGCCGGTTATGGCGCGTGGCCGAGGGGCTGGAGTTTGGCATGGTCGGTATGAATGATGCTGCTATTTCTAACGCAGCCGCTCCGTTTGGCGGTATTAAGCAAAGTGGTTACGGACGCGAAGGCTCTAGTTACGGGCTGGATGATTATATGTACATTAAATATTTACGTGTGGGTGGTTTATGAGTGGATTAAACGCAGAATTACAACAACGCAAAATGGCGAGTATGGCTCGGGGCCAGGGTAACGTCTATCCGATTTATGTAGCCAAGGCCAAGAACGCTGAAGTGTGGGATGTAGAGGGTAACCGTTACATTGATTTAGGCACCGGCATTGCGGTGTGTAACACGGGGCACAGCCACCCCCGGGTACTCGCGGCGGTACAAGCCCAGTTGCAGGATTTTTCACACACTTGCGTGATGGTCAATCCTTATGAGGAGGCGGTAGAGCTGGCAGAAAGGCTGACGCGTCTGGCGCCGGGACCGAGTGTGAAAAAAGCGTTATTCGTGACTACGGGTGCTGAAGCCGTGGAAAACTGTGTCAAAATTGCCCGCGCAGCTACTGGTCGCCGGGGAGTCATTTCCTTTACAGGAGGCTTTCATGGTCGTACTAATTTGACCATGGGGCTCACCGGTAAAGTCGCTCCGTATAAACATTTGTTTGGCCCCTTTGCGGGCGATATTTATCATGCGCCGTTCCCATTAGCGGCACATGGGGTGACTGAAGAGCATGCGATAAATGGACTTACTGCAATTTTTAAAGCCTGCATTGCCCCTTCGGATGTTGCGGCGATTATTATTGAGCCGGTACAGGGTGAAGGTGGTTTTTACCCAGCACCACCCAGCTTTATGCGGTACCTGCGGAAACTGTGCGATGAACATGGAATTTTGCTGATTTGTGATGAGATTCAGACTGGGTTTGCCCGAACCGGAAAGCTTTTTGCCACTGAGTATAGTGACATTGAACCGGATTTGATGACCATGGCGAAAGGCATTGCCGGTGGGTTTCCGCTGGCTGCGGTTGTGGGGAAAGCGGAGATTATGGATGCGCCATTACCGGGTGGCTTAGGTGGTACCTATGGCGGTTCGCCAGTGGCGTGTGCGGCAGCGCTCGAAGTGCTAAATATTATTGAAAGTGAAAAGCTGGCTGAGCGAGCACAATGGATTGGTGGAGTGTTTGAACAGCGGCTCAGGAAACTGCAAAGCGAGTTTCCGGAGCAAATTCTGGAGATACGTTGTCATGGCGCTATGGTCGCATTGGAATTAGTGCAAGATGGCGATGCGAACCAGCCGAATACAGCGTTGACTCAGGCACTTATAAAAGCAGCTCCCGAGCATGCGCTAATATTGCTGGCCTGCGGCTATTACGGCAATGTCATCCGCTTTTTACCTGCTCTCACTATCGAGGAAACGACACTGGATGAAGCCTTAGAACGTTTTGACGCTTTGTTCCGTCGGTGCTTATAGCTCTTAGAAGTGTGTGCTATCCAGGTAATGTGGTCAGGCTACGCAAGGCGTCTCATTTGCGGTACAATTCGGGCATCACTTTTTGAACGAAACTATCAATGACCGAGAATATTGTCTGGCACGACGCCGCTGTGTCGCATGAAGACCGCGTAGCACAGAAAAAACATCAACCGGCACTGCTTTGGTATACAGGCTTAAGTGGCTCGGGTAAGTCTACTATTGCTAATGCGGTAGACCGTAAGCTGTTTGAACTCGGCTGCCATACCTACCTGTTGGACGGCGATAACGTGCGCCATGGCCTGAATAAAGATCTGGGCTTTAACGACACCGACCGGGTGGAAAATATTCGTCGCATTACCGAAGTCAGCCGCCTGTTTCTGGATGCGGGATTGATTGTCGGTACAGCGTTTATTTCGCCCTTTATTGCTGACAGAGCGCAGGCGCGCGAACTGGCTGGTAATGGGTTTATTGAAGTGTTTGTGGATACCCCTTTGGAAGTTTGCGAACAGCGCGACCCTAAAGGTTTGTATAAGAAGGCACGCGCGGGTGATATTCCGCACTTTACCGGTATATCGTCACCTTATGAGGCACCTGAGCAGCCTGAAGTGCATTTAAAAACCGATGAAATGGACATTGAACAAGCCGCTGAACAAGTGGTGCAGTATTTAAAGGATAACGGGATTATTTATGCTTAACGAACTGAAGAACATTGCCCGCGACGCTGGCGCGGCCATTATGAATGTGTACGAAAGTGACGACTTTGATGTGCAGCAAAAAGGCGATGACAGCCCGCTGACCAAGGCGGATTTAGCGGCACACCATGTGATTTGTGATGGTTTGCGTGGGCTTGAAACTCAGTACCCGATTATTTCGGAAGAGTCGTCAGACATTAGCTGGGAGCAGCGTAAGCATTGGTGTCGTTATTGGTTGGTTGATCCTCTAGACGGCACCAAAGAGTTTATTAAACGCAATGGCGAGTTTACGGTAAACATTGCCTTAATTGAAAAAGGCGTGCCTATTATGGGTGTGGTTTATGCGCCGGTACTGGATGCCATGTACACCGGAGAACGCGACCGCGGTGCGTTTTTAAACGACAAAGCTATTTCGGTAGCAACAAAAGAGCCGGAAACTCTGCGTGTTGTGGGCTCTCGATCTCACCCATCGCAGGAAACCATCGACTGGCTGGATGCGCTAGGCAAGCCTTATGAAATGGTGCCTATGGGCAGCTCGCTGAAAATTTGTCTGGTAGCCGAAGGCAAAGCGGATATTTACCCGCGTTTAGGCCCAACGTGCGAGTGGGATACCGGAGCAGCTCATGCGGTACTCAGCGCAGCGGGCGGCCAGGTAACTACCATTAATGGCGAACAACTGCTATATAATCAGAAAGAAGATTATCTGAACCCGTATTTTATTGCCCGGTAAATTAGTAGCCTGACGTTTACTTCAGGTGTGTTATCTCCCATAACAGCGGGCCACCGAAAAGGATAAGCGTTATGAAATTAATAAGGGTGTTAGCCGTATTAAGTTTAGTAACGACAGGGTCCGTTGTTGCGCAGTCTGAAGTGGAAGATCCTGAAGGTGAAGTCTACTCTCAATTATTAGTCGGTGCCCTGATAGGGGCGGCTGATGATTTATACTTGCATGACAATGTTGCTCAGGACTTTTCGGACAAAAAGTTGCGTGAAAACATCAGAATAATGGTCGCCCACATAAAGGAAAAAGAGGCTTCCTGCCAAAATGAGCTTCATGTCATAAAGAAAATGCACGTTGAAGACAAAATGGGTGCCGATAGCCGAATTCCGGTGGCCTCTATTCAGGACTTTGACACCGCAGGCTCTATTAGTGAGCGCTTATCGGATCTACTGGACCGACAGCGCGATATGAAGTCCTTTATTGGTATGCGTAATGCGCTGAGTTCGCACTTTAAAGTCTTTTTTACCACCCGGACTGACAGGGACATGTGCCGGAACCTGTTTACTGAAGCCTATGAAGGTGGTGCGAATAACCCTGAGCACAAAAAAGCGTGTGCCACGTTTGATTCACTGCGCAGTTGCCTGATTGAAATGAGACACATTGACCATATCAGTGAGTTTATGCGTCAGGATGTCTCTGAGCGGTATTACGATGGCAAATTAGGACCTCGTGAAAGTCGTTTCCCGCCTAAGTATAAGCGCCAATAAAATAAAAAAGACCCACTGTTTAAGGTGGGCCTTTACGTATCTCACCTGACATAAATGTCAGGCTACTCGTCTTCTTCGGCTTCAACTTCTGCTTCTTCTACTTTGATGTACTGCTGGTCAATCCACACACCTTCTATTTCGATGATGGTGCCAACAGCTAGTGCTTCGTAAAAGGTTTGAAGATCAACCTCTTCGTCGTTTAGTTCGAATTCGGCATCTTCTGCAAAGCGCAGCTCATTGCCATTGACGAAAACGCTGTCGCCTTCGATTGACTCTATTTCGCCTTCAAACTCGGCCTTGCCGGTACTGTCATCGTTGTTGTCGTCATCATCGTCGCCGTCTTGGCCACCTACGGTTTCAACTTCCACTTCTGCAGCAATTAGGGTGTCGCCGTCGTACTCGCCGTCAACTTCAACGATAACAGCCGGGTTGCTTTGAACCAGCTCGATAAAGCGCTCGAGGCTGATGCTGTCGTCTTCGCCTTCAAACTCGGTGTTGTCGTTAAATGCGACAGCAACGTTCGCTATGGTCATACCTTCTGCGCTGACATCAGATACACGGCCTTTAATTTCGCCTTCGCGGTCTTCCTGGTCAATACGTTTTACCTTAAGTGCAATGGTATTGCCCTCATCACCCTGACGCGAAACGACTTTCAGCCAGTCGTTCACGGCAATGTCGTCGAAGGTAAAGCTGCGTTCGTCTAAACCGGACTCGTCTTCGTATTGCGTTTCAGGTGTTACGCTGAACGTTGTGTTGTCAATAACAAAGGTTTCGTTGTCGGCGTTGAGGTCAGTCACCTGGCCTTCGGTTTTGCTGCGGGCGTCAGTGGCCTTGAACTCAATTTCTTCGGCAATTAACTGTTCGTTTTCAAAGCGACCTTCAACTTTTACGATAACGCCATTGGCCAGTGTATCTAAACTGCCGTCGTCAAACTCGGTGTCATCGTTAAGGATAAACTCGTAACGGTTAACGCTAAATACGCCGCTTTCACTGTCGTAATCTTTAACGATACCCGCAATGGTGACTTCTTCAGTGTCGCTATCTATGTCGTTTTCTTCTTTGTTTTCGATACTGCTAGCTGTGAGTGTCAGAGTGTCGCCGTCGAAATCATCGCCTTCTACTTTTACGAACAGGCCGTCGGCCAGGTCTTCTGCGGTCATGTCGTCATATTCCGCCGCAGAGTAGTCGATAGTCAGCTCCGCTAAAGAGAAGGTTTGGGCATCGGTATCCAGATTGGCGATTTCGCCTTTTAACTTAATTTCGGTTTCTTCGGTCTCCAGTTCAACAAGCGTCGCGTAAAAGTTGCCTTCGTCGTTGATGTAGCCGCTGACTTCAATGAAATCACCCACCGACAAAGTCTCGATGTCGGTTTCATCAAACTCGGTCAGGTCGTCAAAGAGAATGGTCTGGCCCAGCACTTCAATTTGTTCTGCTTCACGGTCAATGAAGGAGACCGGGCCTTGCAAGTGTTCCTCGTAGCGAATTTGCTGCGCGTCCGGGTCTTCACCATTGTCTGACGCAGAAGCAGCAACGGTAACAACCATACCCACTTTTAACTGGGCTTCATCTGCCGCAGGGGAGTTACCTACAGCAATTTCAGCATTTTCTGATCGATACCGTTGTCCATTGACATACACACTGCCAAAACCTGTGATCACACCTTCGCTGACAACGGAGGTTGTTGTGGTTGAAGTGTCGTCGTTATTGTTTTCGCCGCTTGTATTGTCGTTGGGAGAGTCGCTTGAGCTTCCGCCGCACGCGGTAAGCGCGCCGGATATTGCTAAGACTAAAAGAGACTGTTTAAAACGCATGGCTGTACCTCTTGTTGTTTCTAAAACACCTTATTTAAGTGTCGGTATTTTCAACCTTAGCGGATGGTTTTAGCCGATGCCAGAGGAATTTTTGAATATTTTGAATGCTTGTTACGTTAGGTTTTTGTTATAATATTTAGGTTGTGTAGCCTGACGTTCACGTCAGGAACGATATCTCATCTAGCACAAGTGCCAAACTACAGGGTTACACCGGCGATATCATTGGCACACTTCTGTAAATGCAATGTGCGAGCTTTGATGTGTTCAATTAGCTGCGCGATATAGTCTTTTTCTTCTGCCGAAATAAGCTTTTGTTGGTCAAGCTCTTTTGACAGGTCCTGGGTGCTGATTACATAAAGGACTTTAGCCGATAATTCCCGCAGTGACTCGATCACCAGTGGGCGTTTTAAGCCACAACTCTCTGCAAAGTCTGCAAGCTGGTAGGCGTGTATATGGTCAGGCTCAAACTCATCACCTACTGCCATAGCCAGCGCTTGTTTAAATTGGGGGAACATGGCGACGTTAACTAAATCGTAGCCTGGCGTGAAGCTACAACTGTTGCGACCCCAGAAAAATGATACGTTTTTAGCGTGGCTGTCGTAGTTACTGATCATCAGGTTAAATAGCTGCCATTGCAAAAGTTGCATGGTATTTTGAGCCGGGCTGGGTGAGGCCTGGCAAAAGCTAAAAAGTCCTGAGAGGCTGGCGCCATCGCGAATATGTTTTACGTCGCGACTGTCACCAAAATTGCGTTCGTATTTATAGTCGCGGGGAAGATCCAGTGCCTGGCATCCGTCGATAACATGACGCCGCAAGACTTTTTCCGCGTTAGTGTGGTAATGCCTGTCAAAGCGCTTGACCAGAAGAGCGGGAAATTTGTCAAAACGTTTAAATTCTGTTTCTGCGGTTGGCAAGCCCGAAAGCTTAGCCAGCTGCATGCAAATGAATTCGTTTAGCACCAAATGTGGCAAATTTGCTTTTTCAAACTTAAGAATGTGGGTTGATGATAAGGTACCGTCTCCAAAACCCATCTGACCATCAGGGCTGATATAAACATTAAGTTTGTCCTGCACACCAGCGACACTTAAACGCGGTTTGTCGTCCCAGTTTAGCAGTCCAAAGTCTTCCTTTTGCTCAAGTCGCTCTATGAGTTCGTTGTGTGGAATTTCATGGAATATGGGTTGGGTAGGAGTTTCCTGATTAGTAAATGCAAAGGCTCCGGATACATCCTGACCCAGAGCTAAAGCCTGAGCAAAGACATTCTTTTCGCTGACGCCAAGGTTTTGTGCAAGTAGCTCTCTGGCTTTTCCTTCGGGGAGTAAATTATCCAGATAGTTATAGACACTAGCTGGTGTATGAGAGCCCTCTAGAGAAAGTGAAGGCGAGATAGGGAAGCCGTTTCCTTTCCAGTGTTGTTGGTACTCTATAACCGGAAGTTTGGTTACTTCACTAAGACCGATATGACCAACAATTTTTTCTCCGTAGCGAACATTAACGGAATGCAGCATTTACACCCACTCCTCGGTTGAAGTGTCTGACTTTACTGTTAATTGAATACCCAGGCCTTGTAGCACAGAAAAGGCCGCTGCCAGAGTGGTGTTGGGGTTGCCACGCTCAAGACGCGACAAGGTATTGACGCCAACACCGCACAATGCAGCACAGTCACGAAGTTTAAGCTTCATTCCTGTACGCTTAGCTTTAATAAGCTGACCTAATAGTTCCGGGCAGGTAATGGCAGATACATTAGGCGCTTCTGTTGCTTTAACGCGTTTAGGCATACCACTCTCCTTTTATTCACCGATTTAAGTGATTATAGGTAGTTTTTGGTGTTTATCAATATAAATTAACTGGTATCGGTTATTAATTGCATTAATGTAGGCTTGAGTTTATATAGTCACCTAATAAAGTGATTATATTAGTGTAAAAGAAGTCCCTTTAGTGGATAAATATCAGCCGCGTGCATACACTGGGAAGTATTGATATTTAATACAATCATTTAGTACGAAGGGAGACGACTTAATGAAATTATTTG
>Ga0208138_100367_pt1 | contig 21202 bp, 13 predicted proteins | sample AntRauMetaRauer3_FD_184786 | JGI IMG/M metagenome (GOLD analysis project Ga0208138, IMG submission 184786) | Saline lake microbial communities from Rauer Lake, Antarctica, in enrichment culture - Antartic Rauer Lake 3 Metagenome Rauer3 (SPAdes)... ...
GAGCATGAGCCAGCGCCTTACTGACTTTAGCCTGCTGCGTATAGTAGGTATATGACGGAACCGCAATAGCGGAGAGAATGGCAATGATGGCCACCACGACCATCATTTCAATTAAGCTAAAACCGGCTCCGGGTAAACGGTAAGAATGTGCATCCTGCATTAGACAGCTCCCTGTTAAAAAAACAGTGGAACTGTGGCTTACCCCGGCCAGTTAGTAAATTCTATTTCTCTGTAAGTTATTCACTATCTATTCGTTGCATTCTCGTTGCATTCTGAAATTCTCATTGATAAATCAATGGCTTGAATGTTTTTAGTCAGAGCGCCGGAAGAAATAAAATCTACCCCGGTAGCTGCCAACTCTTGCAAACGCTCATCGGTAATATTCCCTGAGACTTCCAGTTTAGCCTGGTGTGGCGAATTATTATGGTTCTGCTGCACAGCTTGCTCAATATCGGCAATACTGAAGTTATCCAGCATAATGATGTCAGCTTCTGCAGCTAAAGCCTGTGAGAATTCATCCAGGTTTTCAACTTCAACTTCCACCGTTTTACCCGGGTTAAGTTGTTTCGCTGCTTTAACGGCCTGAGCTATACCACCACAGGCAAAAATGTGATTTTCTTTAATCAGGTAGGCGTCAAATAAACCGATACGATGGTTCACGCCGCCGCCGCAACGCACCGCGTATTTCTGTGCTAACCGCATACCCGGCAAGGTCTTACGCGTATCAAGCAGTTGCGTCTTATAGCCATCCAGAAGTTGACTGTACTGGTAAGTGGTGGTGGCGGTTGCTGACAAGGTTTGTAAAAAGTTAAGCGCAGTACGCTCTCCGGTCAGCAAAATACGACTTGGCCCTTTCAGGCGGCACAGCTCCGTATTCGCTGCCACTTTATCACCGTCTTTCACCAGCCATTCAATTTCCACTTGTTGCCCAAGCTGGCGGAATACTTGATCGACCCAGCCACAGCCACAAATCACCGCTTCTTCCCGGGTAATAATGCTGGCACGGGACTGACTCTGTTCCAGAATCAATTGCGCAGTAATATCATAACTGGCGTCTTCGCCTGATAAATCTTCCTTTAGTGCGGCGCTTACGCCGTCCTGAATGGCAAGTTGTAGCTCGGGCTGACTCATAGATGGCTTTACCTTTTAGCAGACAATACGGATACTAGGGGGCAAACTTTACCGTTTTGTTGAGCCTGTGAAAAGCGACCCGATAAAAAATCATAAAATAACAACGGCAGTTCAATACCCGTCGCCGCACTACGATGAGCGTCCACAGACAGACGAGATCAGTCTGTTGGTTATTCATTGCATCAGCCTGCCCGAGGGAGAATACGGTACGCCATACGTGCGTCAATTGTTTATGGGTGAGCTGGAAACTGACGCACACCCGGACTTTTCTATACTGCAGGGACTTCGGGTGTCCGCGCATTGTGTTATCCGCCGCGATGGCACGCTGGAACAATACGTTTCTTTTGATAAGCGTGCGTGGCATGCTGGCCAGTCAAGGTATTGTGGGCGTCGGCGGTGCAACGATTTCAGTATAGGTATTGAACTCGAAGGAACCGATCACACCGCCTATACTGAACAACAGTATCAACAATTAATCCAGGTAACCGAGGCGCTTATCGCCACATACCCAAAATTAAACCGTCGTCGTATTGTCGGTCATCAGGATATCGCTCCGGGCCGCAAGACCGACCCGGGCAGTGAATTTGACTGGCAAACCTATTTAAATGCCCTATAAGGAGTCATGAATGGTCCTCATTGCGTTGCTGATAGCGCTAAGCGTTGAGCGTTTGTACCACAGCCCTGCATTCTTGCACTGGGCTTTCTACATGGAGCGTTGGCAACGTTGGAGCTCAGCCCGTCTGCAGGATGAAAAATGGGAAAGCGAGCCCTTACAGCTTGTGCGCTTGTTGATACCGGCACTGAGTGTTGGTCTGTTGGTGGTGTTACTGGACAACCTGATGGTGACTTTTATTGTCAGTATTCTTGCGCTGCTGCTGGCCTTTAACTGTGAACCGGCCCGGAAAAACTACAAAGAATATTTAAAAGCAGCTAACAGAGGAGACGAGCCAAGTATTATTGAACATCAACAGGCTCTGACTGAATTTGCCGGGCTTCATCAGCCCCAACAAATTAGCGACTCTTTAATCTGGATCAATTACCGACAATATATTGCCGTGATGTTTTACTTCGTGTTGTTTGGCAGCTTTGGAGCCTTGGTTTATGCCACTCTGCGCTACGCTGAAACCCAGCAGCGCGAGGAAGAATCCGTTAGCCTATGGCAGCAACTGTTGTGGTTTGCTGACTGGGTTCCGGTAAGGCTGGCAGCGTTTGGTTTATTGATAGTTGGTCACTTCTCACGGGCGCTTCCCGAGTGGTTGCAACAAAGCCTGAATCCACAGGCCGATCCGGATAAGCTTCTGTTTAATGTTGCCAGTAAAGCAGAAGACAACCCGCAACACCCGGATGACCGAACCGAACATGCTGCCTGCCAGTTGCGCCTGATGCGCCGACAACAGATATTCTGGGTTTGTGCTATTGCCGTGCTGACATTGACAGGCTGGGTCAGCTAGAGGTAGTACCAGCTGAGAAAAATTTGGGCTCAGCAGTTAAATGATTTAGAATAACCGCATCTTTTGGTCTGACCAATTTACCGTTATGCCAGATTTACCCATAAAACAGACGAAGCTGTCCGACACTATTGTGGCGCATCTGGAACAGATGATCGTCGATGGTCGGCTTAGTGCCGGGCAAAAATTGCCGGCAGAGCGTCAACTGGCTCAGCAATTTAATGTTTCACGCCCATCGCTGCGCGAAGCCATTCAAAAATTGGAAGCCAAAGGTGTGGTAGAACGTCGCCAGGGCGGTGGAACTTACGTTGTGAATAGCATCAATGAGCAACTAACAGAGCCACTGTTTGAGCTCTTGGCCAAGCACCCTGAGTCGCAGTTTGATTTGCTTGAATTTCGTCACGCGCTGGAGGGTATATCCTCCTTTTATGCTGCGTTAAGAGGAACCGATGCCGATCTGGATCGTATTTCTGAGAGTATAAAAGGCTTAGGGCATAGCCAAAATAGCACTATCGATGAGCAGGTTAATGCCATCGTCGAGTTTTACCACCGTATTGCAGAAGCATCACACAATGTTATTTTGTTGCATGTCATTCAGGGCATGCAGGAATTATTGGCCGAGAATATTCGGCAGAACCTGGAAATATTAGCCGGTCGCGACGACCTGCTGGAAAAACTGAATCAACACCGGCAGCAACTGGTTAGCGCTATTGTTGCAGGTCAACCGGAGCAAGCGCGGGATGCGTGTCACCAACATTTGGCCTATATTGAACAGACATTGTTGGAATTAGGCAAAGAACAGTCACGCATTCAACGTTCGCTACGACGTTCCTGAATTGATAAAAAGGTAAGGAATAGCTATGAGTGAAGAATTAAACAAAGATGTCGATCAGCAGGAAACTCAGGAGTGGCTAGACGCTCTTGAAGGTGTGCTTGAGGCAGAAGGCCCGGAGCGCGCACATTACCTGTTAGAACAACTGGTCGACAAAGCCCGCCGTAACGGTGCATATTTACCTTATAAGCCAACGACTGCGTATTTGAATACCATTCCGGCTAGTCAGGAACCCACCATGCCGGGTAACCAGACGCTGGAATCGCGCATTCGCTCAGCTATTCGCTGGAATGCTGCCATGATGGTGTTGCGGGCATCAAAAAAAGGCGAAGAGCTGGGCGGCCACCTGGCCAGTTTCGCTTCTTCTGCCATGTTGTACGATGTTGGTTTCAACCACTTCTTCCGCGCACCAAGTGAAGGTGACGGGGGAGACTTCCTGTTTATCCAGGGTCATGTGTCACCTGGTATTTACGGTCGCGCCTTCATTGAAGGACGCTTAACCGAAGAACAACTTAATAATTTCCGTCAGGAAGTGGATGGTAAAGGTTTACCTTCCTATCCGCATCCACATTTAATGCCTGACTTCTGGCAGTTCCCGACGGTTTCTATGGGCTTAGGCCCTATTCAGGCAATTTATTTAGCCCGCTTCCTGAAGTACCTGACAGACCGCGGCATTAAAGACTGCTCAAAACAGCGTGTTTATTGCTTCTTAGGCGACGGTGAAACGGATGAGCCGGAAAGCCTGGGTGCTATTGGTCTGGCGGCTCGCGAAGAGTTAGATAACCTGACCTTTGTTATCAACTGTAACCTGCAGCGCTTAGACGGCCCGGTTCGCGGTAACGGTAAAATTATTCAGGAACTGGAAGGTAACTTCCATGGTGCAGGCTGGGAAGTCATCAAAGTTATCTGGGGTCGCTACTGGGATCCGCTGTTGTATCGTGATACCGAAGGTAAGTTACAGCAGTTGATGGAAGAAACCGTTGACGGTGACTACCAGAACTTTAAAGCCAAAGGCGGCAAGTTCACGCGTGAAAACTTCTTTGGTAAGTATCCTGAAACTGAAGAAATGGTTGCCAACTTGTCAGACGAAGACATCTGGCGCTTAAACCGCGGTGGTCACGATCCGGTAAAAGTTTACTCGGCGTACCATAAAGCGGTGAACACCAAAGGCCGTCCACAGGTTATTTTAGCGAAAACCGTTAAAGGTTATGGCATGGGCGCTGCCGGTGAAGGTAAGAACATCGCGCACCAGGTTAAGAAAATGGATCTGGATGCGGTTAAGCATATGCGTGACCGTTTCAACATTCCGTTTAAAGACGACGAACTGGAAGACTTGCCGTACTACAAGTTTGAAGAAGACAGCGATGAAATGAAGTACCTGAACGAGCGTCGCGAAAAGCTTGGTGGCTATATGCCAGTACGAAACCCGGAAACGGATGTGGAACTGGAGTTGCCGGCATTGAAGGCGTTTGATGCTGTGCTGAAAGGTTCAGGGGACCGGGAAATTTCATCGACTATGGCCTTTGTCCGTGTTTTAACAGCACTGTTGAAAGACAAGAAAATTGGCAAACGTATTGTGCCAATTATTCCGGACGAAGCCCGTACTTTTGGTATGGAAGGTCTGTTCCGTCAAGTGGGTATTTATTCTCACCATGGCCAGAAATACACACCACAAGATAAAGATCAGGTCGCCTATTATCGTGAAGACCAGAAAGGTCAGGTTATTCAGGAAGGCATTAACGAGCTGGGTGCTATGGCATCCTGGGTGGCAGCGGGTACCAGCTACTCGCTGAACAACGAACCCATGATTCCGTTCTACATTTATTACTCTATGTTCGGCTTCCAGCGTGTGGGTGACTTAGTCTGGGCAGCAGGTGACAGCCAGACGCGCGGCTTCCTGGTCGGTGGTACTGCCGGTCGAACAACGCTCAATGGTGAAGGTCTGCAACACCAGGACGGACAGAGCCTGGTTCACTTCGGCACAGTGCCAAACTGCATTAGCTATGACCCAACTTATGGTTATGAAATTGCGGTTATCGTGCACGATGGCCTGAAGCGTATGTTTGGCGATCAGGAAAACGTTTTCTATTACCTCACCGTAATGAATGAAAACTATCACCAGCCAGAAATGCCGGAAGGCGTCGAAGAGGGCATCGTAAAAGGTATTTATGAGCTGGACAAAGTAAAAGCCAAGAAAAAAGCCAAAGCCGATGTTCAGTTGCTCGGTAGTGGTACTATTTTGCAGCAAGTACGCGAAGCGGCGAAAATTCTGTCAGAAGACTACGACATTAACTCAACGGTTTACAGTGTGACCTCGTTCAACGAGCTGGCGCGTGACGGTCTGGATGCTGACCGCTGGAACATGCTGCATCCGGAGAAGAAAGAGAAAGAAGCCTATATCACGCAAGTGATGAAAAAAGCGAAAGGACCTGCTGTAGCAGCAACCGACTACATCAAGTTGTATGCTGATCAGGTTCGTGCCTGGGTTCCGACCTCTTACCGCGTGCTGGGTACCGATGGTTTTGGACGTTCGGACAGCCGCGCTAACTTGCGTAAGCATTTTGAGATTAATCCGCAATACATTGTGGTTGCTGCGCTAAAAGAGTTAGCGGATCAAGGTGATATCGATAAGAAAGTGGTAGCGAAAGCTATCAAAGACTACGATATCGACACTGACAAACTCAACCCACGTTTGGCGTAAGGAGGTACTGAGATGGCCGATCAAATCGAACTCAAAGTCCCCGACGTGGGCGGAGAAGAAGTAGAAGTCATTGAAATTCTCGTCAGTAAAGGCGATACCGTTGAACAAGAAGACGGTATTGTGACGGTTGAGAGTGACAAAGCGTCAATGGATATTCCTGCATCTTCAGGCGGTAAAATTGTTGAGCTGAAGGTGAAAGTAGGTGACACCATCAGCGAAGGCGATGTACTCGCTATTGTTGAAGCTGCCGGCGACTCCGACTCTTCGGATGACGAAGAAGAGAAAGAAGACGAAAAGTCAGAGGAAAAAGAAGACAAGTCTGACGATAAAGACGAAGAAAAAGCGTCTGAGTCGAAAGATGAGGACAAAGAAGAAGAGAAAGAAGAATCTTCTGAGCCGAAGAAGAAGTCTTCAGGTGAAAGTAAGGTCATTGATGTTGAAGTCCCGGACATTGGTGACGAAGAAGACGTCGAAATCATTGAGATTCTGGTCTCTAAAGGCGATTCAGTCTCTGCCGAAGACGGATTAATTACACTGGAAACCGACAAAGCCACTATGGATGTGCCTTGCCCGGAAGACGGTGAAATTGAAGAAATGCTGGTCAATGTCGGCGATAAAGTGTCGCAGGGTTCTGTCATTGCGAAACTGAAAGTATCCGGTGGCGCTGATGACTCTGAAGCGGAAGAAGACGATTCTGCGACGGAAGAGAAATCAGAATCTGATAAAGAGTCCGGCAAGGAGTCGGATAAGAAATCTGATGACAAAGAAAAGGACAGTGGCAGTAGTGCCAAGCCAAGTAGCGAACGCCAGCCTCCGGTACCTGATCATCCAAGTCAGCGTAGCGACCGGAAAGAAGGGATTTTGCATGCGTCGCCTGCTGTACGCCGTGTCGCGCGTGAGTTTGGTGTCGACTTGTCACAAGTCAAAGGCACCGGACCTAAAGACCGTATACTGAAAGAAGACGTACAAGATTTCGTTAAATACGAACTCTCTCGTCCGAAAGCCGTTGCGGGCGCAACTGGCCAGGGCGGTGGTGGACTGCAGGTGATTGATCCACCTAAGGTCGACTTCAGCAAGTTTGGTGAAGTGGAAGAGGTTCAACTGTCGCGCATTCAGCGTAAGTCAGGACCGAACCTGCACCGCAACTGGGTGACCATTCCGCATGTTACGCAATTTGACGAGGCGGATATCACCGAGCTGGAAAACTTCCGTAAATCAGAAAACGAAGTGGCTAAGAAAAAAGACCTTGGCTTCAAGATCACGCCACTGGTGTTTATTCTTAAGGCTTGTGCCAAAGCACTGCGCGAGTTCCCGACCTTCAACTCCTCGTTGTCGGAATCAGGCGAGTCGTTGTACATGAAAAAGTATGTGCACATTGGTATTGCCGTAGATACGCCAAACGGTCTGGTTGTTCCGGTTATTCGTGATGTTGACCAAAAAGGCATTTACGAGCTGTCAGAAGAGCTGGTCGAAATTAGCTCGAAAGCACGTGACGGTAAGTTGAAAGCTGCTGATATGCAGGGTGGCTGTTTCTCAATTTCCAGTCTTGGTGGTATTGGTGGTACAGCCTTTACACCAATAGTAAATGCGCCTGACGTTGCCATATTGGGGGTTTCTCGTAACGAGATGAAGCCAAAATGGAACGGTAAAGAGTTTGAGCCGCGTCTGACACTGCCGTTGTCGCTGTCTTATGACCATAGGGTGATAGACGGTGCAGAAGCTGCACGCTTTACGGCTTACTTAGGCGGCGTACTAGGAGATATCCGAAAATTGGTGCTTTAAGCACCAATTTGGACGGGAAATACGAATTAATTCGCGCTACAATAGCGCCAAATTTAGCGTTGACTGACCGCGGCCGGTGGCTCAACTGGCTGTGACAAAAAAGGGGTTAACATGAGCGACAAAATTAAAACTCAGGTAGTTGTATTAGGCGGTGGGCCTGGCGGTTACTCTTCTGCTTTCCGTGCCGCCGACTTGGGCATGGAAGTAACTCTGGTTGAGCGTTACGACACCTTAGGTGGTGTCTGTCTGAACGTGGGTTGTATCCCGTCAAAAGCTTTACTGCACTTAGCTAAACATATTGAAGATGCTAAACATTTAGCCGACGAAGGTATCGATTTTGGCAAACCAAAAATTGATTTAGATAAAATTCGTGAGCACAAAGAAAAAGTAGTAGGTCAATTAACCGGCGGTCTTGGGCAAATGTCTAAGATGCGCAAAGTCAAGGTTGTAAACGGCTACGGTAAGTTTACCGGTAGCAACACCTTGAAAGTTGAAGGTGACGATGGCGAAACCGAAATCGAATTTGAAAATGCGATTATCGCCGCAGGCTCGCAAGCAATCAAATTGCCATTTATTCCACACGATGACGATCGTATCTGGGATTCTACAGACGCTTTAGAATTGAAAGAAGTGCCTGAAAAGATGCTGCTTTTAGGCGGCGGTATTATTGCACTCGAAATGGGTACGGTATACAGCTCGCTCGGTTCTAAAGTCGATGTGGTTGAAATGACCGACCAGTTGGTTCCTGCAGCAGATAAAGACATCATTAAGAACTTTAACAAGCAAATGAAAGGTAAGTTCGAAAGTGTCATGCTAAGCACCAAGGCGACCAACGTAGAGGCCAAAAAAGACGGTATCTATGTAACCTTTGAAGGCGACAAAGCACCAAAAGAGCCGGTCAAGTATGATGCGGTTCTGGTTGCGGTAGGGCGCTCTCCAAATGGTAACAAGCTCGATGCAGATAAAGCGGGCGTGAATGTTGATGACCGTGGCTTTATCAAAGCAGATAGCCAGTTGCGCACCAACGTTGACCATATTTTTGCCATTGGTGACATTATTGGTCAGCCAATGTTAGCGCACAAAGCCGTACATGAAGGTCACGTAGCAGCTGAAGTTATTTCAGGCAAGAAACATTTCTTCGAGCCGAAAGTCATTCCTTCTATCATGTACACAGATCCGGAAGTTGCATGGGCCGGTGTAACGGAAAAAGAAGCGAAAGATCAGGGCATTGAGTACGATGCAGTGACCTTCCCGTGGTCAGCTTCAGGCCGTGCTATCGCGTCAAACGCGCAGCAAGGCATGACTAAGCTTATTTTTGATAAGAACAACCGGATTATTGGTGGTGCTATGTGTGGTACCAATGCCGGTGAGTTACTTGGCGAAATTTGTCTGGCTATTGAAATGGGTTGTGACGCAGAAGACATCGCTCTGACTGTTCACGCGCACCCAACCTTACATGAATCTGTTGGCTTAGCCGCAGAACTTCATGAAGGTTCAATTACCGATATGCCGAATCCTAAGGCGAAAAAGAAGAAGTAACATTTTGTTACGATAAATCATCGGTAAAACGGCCGCATTCATCGCGAATGTGGCCGTTTTTTTTTGCGCTGAATTTAACAATGCGCTAGTTTAGAGTGGTTAAAATAATGAACACTCAAAGAAAGGGTAACAATCGATGAAAAAATTGACCGCTGTAGCGCTTGGCGTTTCAATGGCATTAACGCTGGGTGCTTGTTCACCGCAGCAAGAATCTAAGCAACAAACCCAGCAGGCTGAAGAAGCAAAACAAGAACTGAGCTCTGGTGTTGTATTAGAAAACTTTGATCACAGCGTAAAGCCGGAGAACGATCTGTACCAGTACGTTAATGGCACCTGGATTGATAAAACAGAAATTCCGGCTGACCGTTCATCCGTCGGCTCGTTTTTCGATTTGCGTCAGCAAAACCAGAAACGTTTACGCGATATTATTGAAAAAGCCGCAGCAGAGAACCCGGAGCCGGGCACTAATGAGCGTAAAATTGGTGACTTTTTCAATGCATTCATGGACGTAGAAACTTTGAATGAACTGGGTGCTAAGCCTATTCAGAATGACTTGGCGGCGATACAGGCACTGGAAAACCACGATTCTGTTTCTGAGCACATGGCTCGCATGTTCCGCGGTGGTGTATCAATTCCATTTGGTTTTTATGTTTACCCAGATGCTAAAGATCCACAAACTAACGCCATGTATGTTTCTCAGTCAGGTTTAGGCCTGCCTGATCGTGACTACTACCTAAAAGACGACGAAAAGTTTGAAGAGTTCCGTAACGCTTACGTCGAATATGCAGAAGACATTTTGAGTATGGTGGGTGTGGAAAACGCCGGCGAAGCGGCACAGCGTATTCTGGATTTAGAAACTCAGTTGGCTGAAGTCCAGTGGAGCCGTGTAGAAAGCCGTAATGCGGACAAAACTTATAATAAAAAATCCGCAGATGAAGTGTCGGAAATGCTGGCAAAATTTGACTTCAATAGCTTCATTGAGACGTCTGATTTATCGCACGTTGAAAACATGATCATCCGTCAGCCTTCGTACTTTGAAGACTTTGGGCAGCTGTTTAGTGAAGTCGACGTACAGGCGTGGAAAGACTACTTAAGTTTCCGTCTGGTTAACGAGTATGCCTCTGCACTTAGCGAAGACATCAGCAAGCGTCGCTTTGACTTCTACGGTACTACTTTACGTGGAACACCAGAGCAGGAGCCGCGTTGGAAACGCGCTGTAGACGCAACGAACAGTGTGTTAGGTGAAGTCTTAGGCCAGGTGTACGTTAAAGAATACTTCCCGCCAGAAGCGAAAGAAAAAATGGAAGTTCTTATTGAAAACTTACGCGAAGCTTATGGTCAATCTATTCGCAATCTTGAGTGGATGACAGCGGAAACCAAAGAGAAAGCCTTAGAGAAACTGGAAAAATTCGACCCTAAAGTCGGTTACCCAAGCGAATGGCGTGACTACAGTAAGTTGGATATTTCTGCCACAGACTTAGTTGCAAACTATAAAGCGTATGCTGAATTCAACTATCAGGAAGAAATTGCCAAAATTGGCGGTCCTGTTGACGAAGAAGACTGGGGTATGACACCACAGACGGTTAATGCTTACTACAGTCCTGTTCGTAATGAAATCGTATTCCCGGCCGGTATTCTGCAGCCTCCATTCTTTGACATGGACGCAGAAATGGCGGTGAACTACGGTGGTATTGGTGCGGTAATCGGCCATGAAATGGGCCACGGATTTGATGACCAGGGTTCTAAATACGACGGCGACGGCAACCTGCAAAGCTGGTGGACCGATGCTGACCGTGAAGCGTTTGACGAACGCGGCCAAAAACTGTCTGACCAGTTCAGTGAGTATGAGCCAATTGAAGGTCTTAATATCAATGGTGATCTGACTCTGGGTGAGAACATTGGTGACCTGGCAGGCCTGACTATTGCGTACGAAGCCTACAAAATGTCATTAGAAGGTGAAGAAGCACCGGTTCTTGATGGTTTTACCGGCGAACAGCGTGTATTTATTGGCTGGGCTCAGGTATGGCGTGGTAAATACCGTGAAGACGCCGTTCGTGAGCAGGTCATGAGCGACCCGCATTCACCAGCAGAGTATCGTGTGAACGGCACCGTAGTTAACGTTCCGGCGTTCTACGAAGCCTTTGACGTTGAAGAAGGTGATGAGTTGTACGTTGCACCTGAAAACCGCGTTATTATCTGGTAAGATGCGTACATTAATCATGTAGCCTGATGTTTACATCAGGAGCAATATGGGACCTGACATAAATGTCAGGCTACGATATGAAAACACTAACGGTCATCTTGATAATAGTTACGGCACTGCTGGTGGGGAGTTTCTCCTCACCAATGGTGCATGCTATGCCTATGACAGATACCGTTAGTGCTTCTTCGTCTCACGACATAGCACAACATGACTGTTGTGATGAAAAAGAAGCAACCCCCTGCAGTGATATGGAAGACAGTTTCTGTCAGCAGTGCGAACAGCATTGTGCTGGTCAACTGGGACTGATGAATCCATTCAAACAACTTTCGCCAGCAGCCTCTACTCACGCTGCCGAGCCTATCTAGTCAAACCTTCCGGTTATTACTGAAACGCTGATACGTCCACCGAAACACGCAGTTTAAGCCCAGTTTTTACGTCTTAAACCGTTGTTTTCGAGGAAATACCATGCGTTATTGGATAGCTATATTCATCCTGATCCCATTTTTAACTTTGGCTCAGGAACACAATCATTCAGACGATCAAAACCCTTTTGAGCAGAGCACGGAATACGTGTGCCCTATGCACAATCAGGTGGTTCGTGACGAGCCGGGAACCTGCCCTATTTGTGGTATGGATCTGGTAAAAAAAGAACCTGAAAAAGACCATTCAGAGCATGAGTCTGATAAGGGAGCGGAGAGTGAAAATAGTTTCACGGTACCGCAGTCCAGTCAGCAGGCCATTCGAGTCACTACCGCTACAGTTCAACGCAAAGACTTGCAACCACAGTTAATGGCACAGGCTCAGGTGCGCTGGCAGGAATCTGCACAACGCCATATCCACAGTCGCGCCGAAGGCTGGGTAGAACAACTGCACGCCGATGTTGAAGGTCAGTGGGTAGAAAAAGGCGATAAACTCTACAGTCTTTATGCGCCCGACCTGGTCGTGGCACAGGACGACTATCTTCAACTGCTTGATTCACTCTCGGATATCCGCAACGGTGACAACCAGCAAAGCTTTAAACGCCGCGGGCAGCAACGTTTGCGTTTGCTGGGCATGAGTGAATCGCAGATTAAAGCGCTTGAGCAAGGTGGCGAAACCGAATATGTGGTCGATTATTACGCGCCTGAGTCTGGCTATATTACCAGTCTGGATATTCAGGAAGGCATGTACGTGTCTCCAGGGCTTAAGTTACTGACGCTGACGCAGGATAATCAACTGTGGTTCTTTGCCGATGTTCCGGCGCGTTACAGCAAACAGTTAAAAACCGGGCAAATGGCGCATATTTCTTCTGAGCATTTACCTGGCGGCCACTGGATGAACAGCATTGACTACATTTACCCACAAGTTGATCCGGTAACCCAGACCATCAAAGTCCGTATTCCGGTTAATGACTCCATTGATCGGCTGCGTGAAGGACTCTGGGCGACGGCTCATATTGAACTGGAGCCAGTAAAAGATGCTGTGGTTGTGCCGGTTGCCAGCTTAATTGTCACCGGAGCCAGTAACCGCGTGGTGGTAAAATCCGGAGCGCGCGAATTTGAAGTGCGCGAAGTGACGACCGGGCTGCGTGTTGGTAACGAAATTGCCATTGAAGAAGGCCTGCAGGAAGGTGAATTAGTGGTCACTTCGGGTCAGTTCCTCCTGGACTCAGAGGCTAGCTTACAAGGCCTGGGTCTGACTAGCAGCGACGACGCACCTGCCCCACAACACAACCATTAGGAGGTTCTATGTTAACTCGTATTATTGAAGCCTCCATACGTAATTCGTGGATGGTGCTACTGCTGTTCTTAGGTTTGGCTTTCTGGGCCTGGCAGTCGCTGCAGCAAACCAAACTGGACGCAATACCGGACTTGTCGGAAGTTCAGGTTATCGTCAAAACCAATTACCCGGGACAAGCGCCCGCGGTAGTGGAAGAGCAGGTGACCTATCCGCTCTCGAGTGTGATGCTGTCCGTACCTAAAGCCACCTCAGTACGCGGGTTTTCGTTCTTTGGTGACTCGTACGTTTACGTTATTTTTGAAGACGGCACAGACCCTTACTGGGCCCGAAGCCGGGTGAACGAATATCTGGATCAGGCACAAAGCCAGCTTCCGGATAAAGTTCGGCCGGAGTTAGGCCCCGATGCTTCTGGCATTGGTTGGGTGTATCAATACGCATTGGTCGACGAAAGCAATCAGCTCAATCTGGGTGAACTAACCCGCTTGCAGAACTGGTTTTTAAAACAGGAGCTGCAAAGTGTGCAGGGGGTAGCAGAAATTGCCACGGTTGGTGGTATGGTTGAAACCTACCAGGTAGTGCTGCAGCCGGAAGCTTTACATCGTTATAACCTCACCCTGAACCAAATTAAGCAAACCATTCAGCAGGCTAATAACGAAGTGGGCGGCTCTGTGGTTGAAATGGGTGAAGCTGAATACATGGTACGTGGTTTAGGGTATTTGAAAAGTGTCGAAGACATTCGCAAAATTCCGTTGCCGCTCACCTCAGAGCAGCAGGGTACTGTGCTGCTGGAAGAAGTGGCTGAGATTCGCATTGGGCCCCAGGTACGCCGTGGTATTACCGAGCTGAATGGCGACGGCGAAGTCGTAGGCGGTATTGTGGTTATGCGCCATGGCGAAAATGCCCTACAAACCATTGCCGCCGTTAAAGACAAACTGGAAGCGTTGAAGCAGGGCCTGCCCGAGGGCGTTAAGGTGGTTCCGACCTATGACCGCTCAAGCCTGATTCAGGCATCGACAGACAACCTTACCACCAAGCTCATTGAAGAAATGTTCTTTGTTGCTGTGGTGTGTATTTTGTTTCTCTGGCATGCGCGCTCGGCGGTGGTGGCTATTATCAGCTTACCGCTGTCGGTACTGTTCGCGGTGTGGATCATGAATATGCTGGGTATCAGCGCCAATATTATGAGCCTGGGGGGAATTGCTATTGCTATTGGGGCACTGGTGGATGCTGCCATTGTTATGATAGAGAACACCCACAAGCATCTGCAGAACTATCAGGAACGGCATCAGATAGTCGCTAAAGGCGCAGCGCGGTTGAAAATTGTTAATGAAGCCTGTCGCGAGGTGGGGCCTTCACTGTTCTTCTCGCTACTGGTCATTACCGTCAGTTTTGTTCCGGTGTTTGTGTTGCAAGGCCAACAGGGGCGTCTGTTTGAACCCTTAGCCTATACCAAAACCCTGGCCATGGCCGCCGCCGCAATTATAGCGGTAACACTGATACCGGTGCTTATTGCGTTATTAGTGCGCGGTAAAATACCAGCCGAAGAAAAGAACTGGTTGTCACGCGGCTTAATTGCGCTTTACCGACCACTGCTGGCTTTCACACTTAAGTTTCCTAAAACCATTATTGTGCTGGCCCTTCTGATCACAGCATCTGCCTGGCATCCTTATAAGCAGCTTAATTACGAGCTGATGCCGCCGCTGCATGAAGGTGACCTCATGTACATGCCTACGACACTGCCGGGTATCAGTGTTGAAAGTGCCGGTGAGTTGCTGCAACAAACCGACAAACTTATCGCACAGCAACCGGAAGTAGAGCGGGTATTTGGTAAAGTTGGTCGTGCTGACACCGCCACCGATCCGGCGCCAATGACCATGATCGAAACCAGTATTACCCTCAAACCTGAAAGTGAGTGGCGTGAAGGAATCACGGTGGACGACATTATTGCTGAGCTGGATGAGCGGGTGCAGATACCCGGTGTCACCAACGCCTGGGTACAACCTATTCGTACCCGCATTGAAATGCTGGCGACCGGTGTTAAAACCCCGTTAGCGATTAAAGTCAGCGGTAGCGACTTTCGTAAAATCGAAAAGCTGGCGACCCTTATTGAAAGCACGCTTTCTGAAGAGGAGGCGACAGGTTCGGTCATTGCAGAGCGCTCTGGTGGCGGTCGTTATATCGAAATAGAACCGAAACTGCGTGAAGCTGCCCGTTACGGCATTAGCCAAAGCGACATCCAAGATCATATTCAGTACGCCATTGGTGGAGCGAATATCGCGACATCGGTGCAAGGCAATGAGCGTTTTCCCATTAACTTGCGCTATCCGCGAGAGCAACGCGACCATATCGAGAAGCTGAAAACTCTACCGGTGAAATCGGCCTCCGGACAATGGCTTACTTTGTCCGATGTTGCTGACATTCGGGTGACTCAGGGACCCGCCATGCTGAAAAGTGAGGACGCCCGCTTAAGCAGCTGGATCTTTATTGAGCCAGCAAAAGGCATCACGGTTAGCGACTACATTAATCAAGTTAGCGGTGCCATGGCTAAAATGGAGATACCGGTTGGTTACAACTGGAGCTGGACCGGACAATACAAAGCCATGCAACAGGTGGAAAGTGATTTAAAAGAGATCATTCCGCTGACGCTGTTGGTTATTTTATTGTTGCTGTACATGACGTTCCGCTCTCTACACCAGGCGTTATTGGTTATAGCCACATTACCGCTGGCATTAACCGGTAGCTTATGGCTGATTTATCTGCTGGACTACAACCTTTCACTGGCCGTTATTGTCGGCATGATAGCTCTTGCCGGTGTCGCTGCGGAATTCGGCGTGGTTATGTTGCTGTATTTAAATAATGCATGGAAGGGTGTCGCGTACAACAAAAATCAATTGAAGGCCGCGGTCGAAGAAGGCGCGTTGCTGCGGGTACGACCCAAAGCCATGACCGTACTGACCATTATCGTTGGTCTACTGCCGATTATGCTGGGCGGCGGTGTCGGTAACGAAGTTATGCAGCGCATCGCCGCTCCAATGGTGGGCGGTATGGTATTAGCTCCGCTAATCTCCATGCTGGTTATCCCAGCGGTGTTTTACCTGGCCCGAAAATAACGCGGCGTAGCTTGATGTTCACATCAGGAGCAATAGCGTTACGCAAACCGCTGCCAAATAGCGTTGGCGGCGGGACCTAACGTTCTGTTGGCGGAGCGTACTAAGTGGATTTCCAAGCGTACTTGCTGGACGAACCCGGGAATACTGATTTCAATCAGCTTACCCTGCTCAAGGGCTCCCAGAGCAATGTGTTTTGGAATAATCCCCCAGCCAAAACCGGCCATCAGCAGTTCAAACTGGGTGTTAACCTCATTTACTCTTATGCGCTGCTGGCTGGGCAGTCGCAATACCGAGTCTAAGTTAATGCCAATTTCCAGGTTCTGGGGGACCAGCATTGGTAACTCTAATAAATCCTGCCGGCTTTGTGGCATACGCCCGAATTCATTCATGAGCGCGGCTGACATAACCACGGTTAATTCAAACGGCGCCACCGGTAAGGTTTCAAAGTCACCGTACTGACGAAATAAAGGTAGCCAGGGACACAGAGCTAAATCGGCACTGCCGTTATCAATACGCTTCAGCGCCCGCATTTGCGATTCGCCGTCCACGTGCAGTTCGGTGGCGGGGTATTGTTGCTGAATGTGTTGAATGCTGGGCACCCAGAGTTTGCTGTCACAAGTATGGTCATAGCACAGCGTTAACAAAGGTTCTGCACCGTGCTTCAGTTGGTTAGCCAGTGACTGTAGTCGCTGCTGCTGGCGCACCACCTCCTCTGCCTGCCGTAAAAAATGCCGGCCCTGCTCGGTCAGTTCTAAGCGATAACCGTCACGGTTAAACAAGGCAAAACCCGCGTTTTCTTCCAGCTTCTTTAATGCCATGCTCACAGCCGATTGCGTGCGGCCGAGCTGCTCAGCTGTTTTCTGCAGGCTGCCAAGCCGGGCAACGGTGATCATCATGTGAAGGTGAGATAAATTCATTAAGTTTTACTGATGGTCTTTTTAATTTTAATTCAATATAACTGTAACTATACTTGCGGTAAACTTATTGCCATCAAACATCCCGGAAAAAACGGAATTTAAGTCATGCGCTGGTTTAAAATATTCTTAACTGTCGTTGCCGCTGCCACTGTCGTGGCTTGCAGCGAAAAAGCTGAAGTGAATGAAGAGCAGCAAGCGCGACCTGCCAGATTAATGCAGGTAAGTGAAGCCAATGGGCCCCGCCTGCGGGAGTTTCCGGCTGTGGTAGAAGCGGCGAAAGTGGCTCAGCTGACTTTCCGGGTAGCGGGTGAAATTATTGAACTGCCGGCCCGGCCTGGTACTGAAGTAAAACAAGGGGAACTTATTGCCCGTTTGGACCCGACCGACTATCAACTGGCGGTGGATCAGGCGAAAGCCCAGTATGAACTTGCGCTATCACAATATGAACGTAATAAAGTTCTGGTGAGTGAAGGCGTTATGTCGGAAGGACAGTTTGACCAAATTGAGTCTCAATTGGCGGTCGCTAAGTCTAACTATGAAACGGCAAAAGCTAACCTGAAATACACGAAGCTGACCGCACCTTTTGACGGTGTCATTGCTAACCTGGCGGTGGAAGCCTATGAGAACATCCAGGCTAAGCAGCCCATCGTTACTTTGCAAATCAGCAACGCCATTGATATCAGTATTAATGTGCCGGAAAAGCTTTTTGCCAAAGTGAAAAAGCAGACCGACTATCAGCCGGAGGTGCGCTTCGACGCAGCGCCAGAATTCACCTATCCGGCTCATTTAAAAGAGTGGGACTCGCAATCTGACGGCGCAACCAACACCTATGAAGTGGTGTTCACGTTACCTAAGCCGCAGGACATCAATGTGCTGCCAGGCATGACTGCAACGGTTATTGTCGACATTAATGAGGTGTTGCGCTCTTCTCAAATTGGGATTGTTGTGCCGGCAAAAGCAGTCTTCACCGAAAGCCACGACGCTTCATACGTCTGGGTGGTGAGCGACGACATGCGTGTACAAAAGCGCAAGGTGAATGTCGGGCCAATGACCAACGATGGACTCACTGTACTGGATGGTCTCGAAGCCGATGAAACCATAGTGGTGGCCGGTGTCCATCAGCTGAAGGAGAATCAGCAAGTTCGTGAATGGCAACGCGAACGGGGGCTGTAATGAATATTGCGAAGTACAGTATGGAGCGGAAAACCACCAGCTGGATGTTCTTCCTGGTTCTGCTAATTGGTGGTCTGGTTGCTCTTACCCAGCTTGGTCGACTGGAAGACCCTAAGTTCACCATTAAACAGGCTATGGTCATTACGCCGTACTCCGGCGCCTCGGCGCAGCAGGTGGAAGAAGAGGTAACGTACCGGCTGGAAAACGCTATTCAGGAACTCAGCTACGTTGACCATGTACGATCCATTTCTAAGCCGGGCTTATCGCAAATAACGGTCGAGATGAAAAGCATCTACCGGGCTGAACACCTGCGTCAAATTTGGGATGAACTGCGGCGCAAAATTAACGACACCAAAACCCAGCTTCCGCCCGGAACTGGTGAGCCTATTATTCGTGACGATTTTGCCGACGTGTACGGCGTCATGATGGCCATTACCGGGCCAGACTATTCCTATAAAGATATTGAGCATTATGCGGACTTTTTACGTCGCGAACTGGTGCTGATTGACGGGGTTGGCAAAGTCATGCTGGCCGGCGAGCAACAGGAACAGGTGGTGGTTGAAGTCTCCCGTTCACGGCTGGCTAATTTTGGTATTCCGCCCAGCCGTATTGCCGGTTTATTGCAAACGCAAAATGCTGTAGCAAATGCCGGTCGGGTAACCGTTGACCAGGAAGCTTTGCGTATTGCAACCAGTGGCGAGTTTGCCGACGTTGAAGATATGGAAAAGCTGGTTATCAGTAACCCGGGAGCCGAACAGCGCATCTACTTGCGTGATGTAGCGAATATCTACCGGGAGACCAAAGAGATTCCGGATCATGTGGTTCGTTATAACGGTCAGGCGTCGCTGTGGCTGGCACTGTCTTTTGCGGACAACGTCAACGTGGTTGAAGTTGGCGAACGTATCCAAAAACGGCTGGATGAACTGGACTATGCCAAACCAATAGGAATGTCGGTAGACCGAATTTACGATCAACCGCATCAGGTCGAAAACTCGGTAAATGACTTCTTGCTTAATCTGGTTGAAGCCGTTGCTATTGTCATTATTGCATTGCTGCTGACCATGGGTTTTCGCAGTGGGCTGCTTATTGGCACCGTATTATTGTTAACGGTTCTTGGCACCTTTATTTTCATGCGACTGGGCGACATTAATCTGCAACGGGTATCGCTGGGAGCGCTGATTATTGCTCTGGGTATGCTGGTGGACAACGCCATTGTTATCGCCGATGGCATTATGGTTGGTATGCGGCGGGGCATGAGTAAAGTAGAAGCCGCCGTTAACGTGGTGAAGCAAAATCAGTGGCCACTACTGGGGGCAACCATTATTGGTATTATTGCCTTCGCCCCAATTGGTTTGTCATCAGACGCAACCGGTGAGTTTGCCGGAAGCTTATTCTGGGTGCTGCTCATTTCTTTACTATTGAGCTGGGTAACGGCTCTGACACTCATTCCGTTTTTAGCCGACCGCTTATACTCCGCGAAGGACATTGGTAATGGTGACGAGCAGGACGATGTTTTCTCTCACCCGGTGTACCGGGGCTACAAAAAAATGCTGGCTGTTTGCTTGCGGCATCGCATTATCAGCATGGCGGTGATGCTGGCAATGCTGGTCGCTGCTGTGGCCGGATTCGGACAAGTGAAACAGGCGTTCTTTCCGCCTTCGACAACGCCGCTTTTCTATGTGGATCTCTGGTATCCGCAGGGCACCGATATTCGCCATACCGAACAGGACTCAAAGCGCCTGGAAGACTACCTGCTGGATAAAAGCGAAGTGACCTCGGTCTCCACCACCATAGGCCAGGGGGCGCCCCGTTTTACCCTGACCTATCTGGTGGAAAAAAGTTACGAGAGCTACGCACAGTTGCTGGTGCGGGTAGAGGACAAAGACAGTATGAATGCGTTAATGAAGGACATTCGCCAGCGTATTCGTGAAGAGCATCCGGATGTTGAGGACAAACTGATACGGGTTGAAATTGGTCCGGCTACTCCGGCAAAAATTGAAGCTCGTTTCTCTGGACCTGATATTGACGTATTGCGCCAATTAAGTAAGAAAGCGCAGAGTATTTTGGCCGAGGACGAAGGGGCGGTGAATATTCGCTCCGACTGGCGCCACCCAACCAAGCTGCTGCGGCCACAATACGACGAAGCGGCTGGTCGTCGCGCCGGTATCACTAAGGAAGACGTTAACAATCTTTTGTTAGCTAACTTTGTTGGCCGACAAATAGGTGTTTACCGCGACGGAACTGACTTGCTGCCAATAGTACAGCGTGCCCCGGCGGCCGAACGTGTTGATCTGGACAACTGGCAGGAGTTGCAAATTTACAGCCCGGTGTTTGGCCGCTTTGTACCACTGGCGCAAGTAGCGCGCTCGATAGATGTAACCTGGGAAGAACCGCTCATATTGCGACGAGACCGTAAGCGAACGCTTACTGTTATGGCCGACCATGATCTACTGACCGATGAAACTGCGGCCCAGGTATTTGAGCGTGTCCGACCTGAACTGGAAGCCATTGAGTTGCCGCTGGGCTATGAGCTTACCTGGGGCGGAGAACACGAAGCTTCGGGTAAGGCCGAAAAAGCACTGTTTGGCGCACTGCCAATGGGCTTCTTGGTTATGTTTATCATTACCGTGCTGTTATTTAACAGCAT